>Ga0214923_10000177_pt1 | contig 96724 bp, 64 predicted proteins | sample LL1510_MetaG_FD_177993 | JGI IMG/M metagenome (GOLD analysis project Ga0214923, IMG submission 177993) | Freshwater microbial communities from Lake Lanier, Atlanta, Georgia, United States - LL-1510 | ecosystem: Environmental > Aquatic > Freshwater > Lake | place: USA: Georgia | collected... | reverse complement strand
CAAATGTCGCATTTTCCATCTCTCGTTCGCTGCGTCCATGATTGAAAAAATCAGGATCAATCGTTATCTTAGTAGGTCGAATAATCGTATTGTGATTCAGTTTCCCACTTTTGCTACCTGCCGCCTTTGCAAGAACCGGATCAGCTGATAATTCGGATCTAGAATCTAGTGTGAATTTCAAGTAAAACTCGCGATTATTGTTCTTGAATTTACTGCCTTGGTAATAATGCTCTACACTTTGCCATGTATGATTGTCTAGCATAAAGGGTTCATTCCATGAATTCGACAATTTACGTCGCCAGTTATCGAATGTCGACAATTTATGAAAATGGATTTTCTCCGTCTCTGGTATTTTCTCTCCTGCGCCTGCTCCCGGAAGTGCATTCGGGTTAGATTTCGCGTAAAACTGGAATATGATATCCGGTGTATATAAATGCACCCCGTTCGTTCGTTGGTGGTGGTTGTTGGCAGATGATGCAGCGTCCATATGAACTTCCTCTAATAAATCATCCAGACTCTCATTCGGTATTTCATCCACACGTATGCCGAGCTCGCGTTGAAAGAGTTTGAATTGTGGAATAAGGCAGAATGCGCCAGATTGTGTTTCCAAGCATTTCGTCGTAATGAGTAGTTTAATATCATAAGGCAGTTCTGAAAAGGCAAGAACACCGTGTGTTTTATATGTTATTAAATTGTATGTTGTCAATTTCGAGTCGGGCGCATGACGATGCGTATTTCGCGGCGACCGATTACGAGGGCTGCGAGGAGCACCACCGGTCATCGGCGTCGTTGTCGTTGAGTTCGAGAGAGAGACTCCCTTCCCCACCAAAATATACGCAGTCGGTTCGAATACACCACGTTTGCGAATACTAGGGTCAATCGAGTCAATTCCCGCCCCGTTGTCACACTGTAAGACATTATCAATATCACCGGATTCATATGCATCTCTCGAAAATACAATAAACTTCATGTTTAATACACGTTCCATCGTGGCAACCGCCCATGCATCCGGCCAGTAAAGCGACGTCATTATTCGCTCCTTTAGTTGGTCGGCTGAACGCACCTCGCGCATATAATCATATTGTCCCGCCAGAAGCTTCGTATATTTCATTTCATCATGTTTTAGGTTATGTTCAATCACCATTTTCTTTGCACCAGCAATCATGAGTTGTTGTTGCGCGCGGTCATGTATTGAGGATATCCTACGCTTCACATCGTTGTAATTATTCACGAGCTCTTTCGTCTCGCGCATCTGTGTTCGTGTAAGATTATGATACAACGCGAATTTCTCTCGGTAAGCACGAAATACTTCGTCGCTCACTTCATCTGCAAGCTGTTTTCTGAGTTCAAGTATCGTAGTCATACGTCCTTGCGTAAGAAGTGCATCACGAATAACTGCGAAAAATCCGTCACTCGCACCTTCGTTGTCTATGAAATTGAAATACTTATTCCGGAGATACTTGTGTATCCATAGATCGGCTGCCGGATTTGGTTTATACTGCCGACGTTCCAATTCAGACTGTTCCTTTGTTTGAAGCGGTAAAATAGATGCTCCAGATAATAGGTGTTTTTGGCGTGCGTCAATACCAAATACTGTGCCAATATCATGTCCATCATTATCCGACGTGTCGTCATCGTCGTCAATATCGTTTTCATTTATACTCCTTGTATTTACGACGGGTTCAGCTTTCAACGGCTCCTTTCCGAGAGATTTCTTGATTTCGTTGATATCGGCTTTTGTTTTTTTCGGGTCGGAAGCCGCAGCCGCGGCAGCAGCAGCAGCAGCAGCAGCGGCGGTCTTCGCACGCGATTTCCGTAACAATTCGGTATTTACGAATCCATATAATAATGGTGTCAAGCGACTCACATCCAAATCACCAGATTCATCCATTTTCACCTGATTTGACTGCATTTCATAAACACCGATTTGTTTCATGAACTCCATCTCACTATTGAATAAATAAATCGGAACATATACTACGTTATAGCGCTTTGCGAAATGATAGTTCAATTGTCCTACTCCAATCACGACCTTTTGTGGGTCGCGTAATAACTGTAACTGGAATAAGGGTGTATTGTAATTGAAATCCTCTTCTTCTAAATGCGAATATTCATGATAGTTAATATTTGGATTGAGCTTCGATTTCACCATATGAAATGGAATGGAATGAAATGGAATGAAATGAAATTGAATGTAATTATTATATACGTATAAATAATAATTACACAGTTATCCGCAGACACATACATGTATTCATCGGTAGGTCATCGTATTTCGAATAACCCCTGTCGTCGCATCAGTCTCCGTCGTAATAAATGACATCTTGAAACGTCGTTCCTTACTTTTATTCAGTGCAGCAATCACGCGTTTATACCTATCGACATTATTGTCGGAGGTTCCACCTGCTCCCAAATGAAGTGCGTCTGCTTCGTTGCCATAATCCAATATTTTCTGTTCTTGCCAAATATCGTTGATAGAAAGAAACCCAGGAATGTTCATAATGTTTATTCCAACATTACGACGATGATAATAATTGCTTAAAATCAAATCATCCGAGAGACGACATATTTGATTGTCGACGGCAGTATAACGCGTCATATATTCCATAAAGTCATCGCCGAATGTATTTAATTTCACGCACACCGACCCGTATCCTTCTGCAATCGTTGCAACGTCTTTATGTGCGCGTTTTCCTTCAAGATGCATATTCATAAAATCAAACCCGGTGGATGTCCATACGTTATTGTCGTTGGGTGCAATCATTTTTTCATAGGTTTCAACCATTTTCTTCGGATAAGCAATATCATCATCAAGATAAATAATGCGCGTGTGTTCAGGGTCGTAATTGCTAGCGCGCTCAGAGTCACACAAATAGGCCACCGCCGGAATGATTTTCGTTGCAGGCCCATAATCCGTTTCAATACGATTCACCGTGAGCGATTTTCGAATATACTTCGGCACGACATACGTCTCGCCTGTTCGCGCAAACTGTTCCGGAATATTCAATAAAAATAAATCAGGCTTGCGCGTTTGGTCCAATATACTGTTTATCATTGGTCCGCACTTATTAATACGCGTTGGACTCGTTGTAAAGCTAACCACGATTTTTGTTTTACTTGAAGAAGCCATACGATACGATACGATACGATAGTATCAAACGTTACTCATTATATATCCCAACCTCTATATCGATTTTACTTCTTCGCCTTTCCGGAGATTTCATCTAACATATCCAGATGCTTAAATATTGTCTTATTTGTAATACTGGGCTTGCTTTTGATTTTCAATTTTGAAATTTCGGTGATTTGTTCAACCCGAGTATCGAATGTCTCTACCGTTAGCACATCACTTCTGCTGCGATCCTTCAATACAACGTGACTATGCTTCACCATAATAAACAAATTCTCCGCGAGTTCATCCACTTCGTTCATCTTTCCCTCTTGACGCATGTTCGAATACATGAGTTCCTGGATTTGCTTCATAAGAGCCAACACCTGCGTCTTCTCCACGATTCCGATTTTCATCAAATTCACAATAAACAGCGACATCGCTTTACGTTTCTCATTCGCCTTGTTGATGTCGCAAAACTTGTCATAATTTTTCTTTGGGTCACAGTATTCTATTGTGTCGAATAGCGACATGAATGATGCTAAATTCCGCTCAAATACATCACGAAATACAGTGTATTCTGCATGGTCTGGTTCTTTATCCTTCATCATCAAATCTTGGAACAACCTCGCATAAATCGCCGAATAGAACGAATTTGAACTCGCGGTAGTGAAAATCGAAGACGCAATACGATTCATCACTGAAACGGTATTGTGCTCATCTGATGTATCATCGTTACACGCCTTGAATAATTCATCTATCTCCTTCAAAATGTTGGCAAGCATCGTATCATATGTTTTGTCGGTAAGCTTATTCAGGAACGAACGAATATTATCAATACTCGATTCAATTCCCTCTTTTTTCTTGATCTCAGTCTTTTGAAATGAGAGAATCGTATCCCATTCACTATTCGGTATTTGCTGATTTCGCGATGATGCAGTAGCTCGGGTAATCGAATGCCCACCACCTGCTCCGGCTCCTCCTGCGCCACCTATACCGTTGCTACCACCGCCACCGAAACGACTTTGAAATGTATTTGCGCTGCTTCCCGCGACATGATATCCGGTGCTGGTACCAGCAATCGTGGCGGCGCTTCCTCCTAGACGAAAATCACCCGGCTCACGAACCGGAAAAACCGGCGTTTTAATATATGTGGGTGCACCCACTAAATCTGCTAAATCCGATATCGACTTGATAACCTCATCAGGCAATTTCAATTCAAACCCCATATTCATAAATGCCGCATAATCCGGAAGGTCGTAACGATGTGTTATTTTAGCCATGACGTTCGTCGCGAGATGCTTATAATATTACGTATATAAGTTTTATATCAATTTTTTACATGTAATACGTATAATCATATATAGTACATGCTGAAAGTAGTATTTCACCCCTCATTAAATTACACTTACGGTTATTTACCTAGGAATTGTATGATACAAATCAAACCATTTATCCGTCTTCAATAGATGAAATAGTTCCGGATGTTTGTAATTGATCTGAACAACTACATTTTGGTCATCATCTGTGATGTATTGGTCATATAATTTTATCAGGTTTTCTTTGTACAAACGTTCGTACGTATCAACCAAACTGTTCGGTAGAATAAATGACCCACCCATGATCAATATATCATCAAGCTGCAATAAAACGTTCGGGTCGATCTGATTGTTAATGTCTGGGTGTCGAAAACAGTTGTACATAATTTTTTTAGGTAAAACACTTACATTTATATTTCGAGGAATATTCAAATCAGAATTTCTGACGTAACCAAAATCGATCCACGCGTAGTAGTCATAATTATAATACGCGTTGGATTGTTTTATGAAAGAGATTTTACTATGATTAATCAAATTGTATTCTGAATACAAATGTTCCGGATTGATTCTACGATGGTATGCAAGTTTATTTTTATAAATGTCACTATTCATCACCGCCTTATCTCGTTCCATTAATGTGGTAAAAAACGTGTTTTGAATAAAATTATCAATATTGACAAATTGGATGTTTGATTTCACCGTATTATTCGAATGTGTCATTATAAGGTCAAATATATGCTGTTCTACAAAAACGATCGTATCATACGTCATATAATTCAATATATTCAAAAAAGACGTAACGTAATCGTTGTTTGTCATCTTGTAATGCTGCCATGATGATCGATTGATATCCTTATAGGCTGTTATAAATAAAATACTTTCATTCGTGCTAGGATTTGGCGCAAACTTATTAAAATTACTTTGTAACATGATTCTAATAAACTATACTAAATTACTTTCTCTAAATTGTTTCCGGATATGAATATACATTTGTATATGAATAACAGACTTAAATATATTCTGCTATCATAATTAGACATATCCGATATTATTTCGTGACTTACATCGAGGCCTTTTATTATGTCATCTACCGACGATACTCCAACTATTCCTTCTTCTGCCGACTGCGACGGCGATTCTGGCGCGGGCGCGGGCTCCGGATCCGAGTCTTATCCTGAATTCAAAATTTGGGAAGACGTGTGTGAAATTTCCCCCGATCTTCTTCGCGGAATTTATGCGTATGGCTTTGAAAAACCCAGTAATATTCAACAAAAATCAATATTATCAATTATCCAAAAGCGTGATGTAATTGCACAAGCTCAATCGGGTACAGGTAAGACCGGTGCATTCACCGTTGCAGCACTTCAAAGTGTTGATCTCGCAAAGGCAAAGACACAGGTCCTTATTCTCGCTCCGACCCGAGAACTTGCCCGACAAATATACGACGTGATCCAAGGACTTGCCGCGATGATGACCGGTCTCAACATGCGATTGCTCGTCGGCGGAACTTCAACTGCCGAGGATGCTGCAGAGCTGCGTAAATCTACGCCACACATTATCGTTGGTTGTCCCGGACGCGTCTTTGATATGATTCGCCGGAACCATATTCAAAGCTCGAGTGTTCATATGCTTGTGCTCGACGAGGCCGATGAAATGCTTTCTGCTGGTTTTAATGACCAAATTTACAATATTTTTCAATATATGCCATCGGATATCCAGGTTGTTCTGTTTAGTGCAACGATGCCGCCTGAGCTATACAGCCTAACAGAGAAGTTTATGCGAAATCCTGTGAATATTCAGGTAAAGGCAGAGCAACTTACTCTTGAAGGTATTCAACAGCATTACGTGGCACTTGACGATGATGTGCAAAAGTATTTAACTCTGAAAGACCTCTTCAAGACGATTTCCGTTTCACAGTGCATTATATTCTGCAATTCGACAAAGCGTGTGGCGGATCTTCATGAGGCGATGCTTTTCGACGGCTTCCCCGTTTGCTGTATTCATAGTGGAATGGAGAAGGGTGATAACCGTGAGCGCGACAAGGCGTATCAGGAATTTAAGGCGGGAGTTCATCGTGTTCTTATTTCTTCGAACGTCACCGCTCGTGGTATCGATATCCAGCAAGTTAGCACTGTTATCAATTTTGACATGCCACAGGATGTGCATATTTATCTTCATCGTATCGGACGTTCCGGTCGTTGGGGGCGCAAGGGTGTTGCAATTAACTTTGTTACTCGACGAGATATGCGCATCAAGAAGGAGATCGAGGCATATTATGAAACGGCGATTACAGAGCTGCCTGTGAATTTCATGGAAGGTATTTAGAACTACATTTTCACAACCACTAATAATCAACAATAACGCGTTAAATTATATAAATATATTAACGCGTTATATATATATCATTATATATATATTTTTGACTACCTAGTAGAATGAAAGTTGTCGCCTTTTTATCCAACAAACTGACCTTACGAGGTACAGAAGTCGCAATCTATGACTATGCTCATTATAATGAGACACTTCTTGGGAATAAAAGCATTATAATAACTCGCGATTATGAGAAAATCAAATACGAATTTGATGTCGATAATAAAGCCTACGATAAATTCAAGGAAAGATTCGACGTGTTGTATTACGAATCACAAAGTGATATAGACCAGATCGTATTGAACAATAAAGTAACGCATCTATTTATAATCAAATCTGGAACCAACGATGGCCTGTATTCAAACCACTGCACTAATATTATACACTGCGTATTTGATGTATCGCAGCAACATGGACAAGTATATACTCCAATCGGAGAAACGATTAATCAAAGATACGGTACAAATTATCCTGTAACGCCACATATTGTTACATTACCAGATTGTGATGAAAATCTGAGATCGTCATTAGGAATACCAGAACATGCAATTGTATTCGGTAGATATGGAGGAAAAGAATCGTTCGATATTCAGTACGTTCAGAGAGTTGTTAGTAGTATTATACAATTGAGAGATGACGTTTATTTTTTATTCATGAATACTCATCCATTTTATGGACATAAAAATATAATTCATTTGCCTGGAACTGCCGATATGATTTTAAAACGTAAGTTTATTAACACATGTGATGCCCTGCTACACGCGAGAGAACGAGGCGAGACTTTCGGTTTGACATGTGGCGAGTTTTCGATTTGTAAGAAGCCGGTCATTACATATGGCGGATCTATCGAACGTGAGCACCTTTTGATTTTGAAAGATAAGGCGGTTATTTATAATACACAAGATGAAGTCGAAACTATTTTACAAACCTTCAAGAAGGATAAGTATGATGTAAGTGAAAATGGATACATGTTTTACACTCCAGAAAATGTGATGGAGATTTTGAATAAGAATTGTTTGATATAATAAGTGAGTTTGTTTTGATATATTATATTGTTGCGTCATAACAATACGATGTCTTGCTCTTTTAGCGTATGTTCTTTAATTACAGATATGCGTGAATCCGTTACTGATATCCCGCGTGAGCCGGATGAGGTTAAATCTTTATTGTTGGAACATTTAGGGTTTGGTAGTAAGCCGAATGAGGCAGGTATAGTGGGCGGGGCTACGACGAACACAACGCCTAATAAAGTAAGTTGCAATATCACCTTCAAGCATCCGATTTCTTATACAAACCCGGATAAGTTACACGAATTACCTACATCAATTATTGAAGATCTTGAACTACTCCAAGCAAAACCCAAATTGATTGTCGCGGGCGGTTCGAAAGCAGATGTGGCCGATGCTACCGACGACGCCGACGACGCCGACGCCGATACTCACGCAGCCGACGTTGTCAAAGGTCTGTATCATTATGTATTCTCTCCACAATCGGTATATGGAACAGAACATTTACCCATTTGGAGTAAGTATTATACAACTGATATCGAATATTTGAAACACACGCAAACGTTATTGGAAATGTTCGATAATGAACTACTTCAGCGATGTATCGCGCAGAACACCGGACAGACTACCTGTGTGGATGCATTTTCTACGATGAAGAATACATGGACCGAATTCCGCGGAACTGGCAAAATCCACGATTTTAAAGAGAAATTCAGTTATGTTGAAACCCCCTTTCTCTCGAAACTCAACACATCATCGTCGTTTCTCCAGTTCTTAAGTCTGTATAACATTTCATCGCCCGTTATCGCACTATTGACTCCCATTATTGTTTTGATTATTCCATTTTTCGTATTGTTAATGAAAGGGCTTGGTGTGTCATTATCGGAATATGTTGAGATTTTGAAGCAAATTATAAGTCAGCATTCTGTGGGTAAATTCTTCACACAATTCGACACAGTAAGTATTGAACAGAAAATGTATATATTGATGTCGGTAGTCTTCTACTTCATCCAGATTTACCAGAATATTATGGCATGTGTTCGGTTTTACAATAATATCAAGCTGGTTCATACACATATTCATACGATCAACGGATATCTCACGGCGACCGGCGTCAATATGAGTTATATGATTCAACTCATTCAAACGTATCATCTCTCGACCTACGAACCCTTTCGCGAAGAACTTTCCAAGAGATATGCTTTACTCAACGAGGTTACCCAGGCTCTTACTGATATATCGCCATTCTCAGTATCTGTAAGCAAGTTTTTTCAAATCGGATATGTAATGAAGAATTATTATTCCCTGTTTTCACAGACCGACTTGAATGAGTTACTGGAATACAGTTTCGGATTTAACGCATATATGGAACATCTTACTGCATGCAGGTCGTTTGTGATTGACGGAATGATAAATAAGTGTTCATTTATTGCAGGAGATGATGACAACGAGATAGAACCAGCGCGGCCTTTAACACCGATAGTAGAACAGGAAGATGAAAAAGACGACGATGATAAAAAGGAATCATCTCAGGAGGGTCGTGCCGAAAAATTGAGTGAGACACTTCCTCCTCCACCGCCTCCTCCGGAACCTCCTATAAAAAGAAAGGGTGTAACAAAACTGACTGCACAAATCTATGCACCTTTGAAAGCGCACGACACCGCGAAGGTTGTTGCAAACGATATCACACTCGATAAACAACTTATTATTACGGGTCCAAATGCTGCCGGAAAAACTACCGTGATCAAATCGACTCTTTTCAATATTATAATCTCTCAACAACTCGGTTATGGCTTCTATGAACGCGCTGAAATCAATCCATACGACTACCTTCACTGCTACCTGAATATTCCAGATACATCCGGGCGCGATAGTCTCTTTCAGGCTGAATCACGCCGATGCATGGAAATCCTGCGCTGTATTATGGAAAACCCAGCGAAACGGCATTTCTGTATCTTTGATGAGCTTTACTCGGGAACTAATCCATATGAGGCAGTAGCAGCAGCATATGGGTATATTGATTACATATCAAAAAATCCGAAGGTGGATCTCATCCTTACAACGCATTATATTGAACTATGTGAGCTTCTCGAGAAGCGGAATGCAGGTGCAATAACAAACCTTCATATGACGGTGTGTGCCGACACCGGGGCGTATTTGTACAAGATTGCAGAAGGCGTTTCAACGATTAAAGGCGGTCTGAAAGTTCTACGCGATCTCGATTATCCAAGCGAGATAGTGGAGAGTGCAAAGCAGATTATTGAACGAAAATAATCCGCACAGCTATGTATTCTTCACGCAAATCGATTCGATCCAAGATGCGTGTTCTTCCTCTTTTATTTTCTTTGCTTCGGCAGCGGCAATATGACGGCGTAACTGTCTAATATATCTCTCGTAATCCGGATCGTCTGTTTCCGTAACAAACCACAACGACGCGACATTACCATGAAAGTCCTGAATGGTCTCTAATGATGGCCCAATAGACGGTGTCTTTGAAATGATGTCATAGATATCATTCAACCGCGCCCATGCTTGTTCATGATTATATGTAAATTGTCCCTGGTAAAGCGACACCGTCAAATAATTGATCATACTGGCCATAGTTGTCACTACAGGATGAACGTTGATGGTGGGTTCGGCGACCTCAACATCGATGATCGTAGATTCGTCATCAGACATTTCGTAACACGTAACTTAATAAATAGAGAGTTACGTGTTTAAATTATTTCAATTTCATGATTATCCTCATTCAATAAAAGGCGCGGTTTTGTCGATAAGCACATTCTTCGCCACACGTCGTATCACCTTGGAAATATTTCCATCCTGCGCGCCATCTGTTACTATTTTGGATAGTTTGAAATAACGGGCATTATCCTTGGTATTGCTATTCATGCACTGTGGATGACGCGCAGCCCATTCTCCCATCAAACTCACATTCTTATGTTCCACCGCAAGTACCGCATTCGTCATTTTGGCGTGGTCAGGGCCATCACATTCCCACTTGTCGGCATCTTTTACATACAACGTCTCTCGTTTAATATCACTACAATGAACCGGGCGTTTATGCAATTCCGTTTTATTCAAGTTGGTGATAAGTATATTTGACATTCCTTCCACATAACCAAGTTTCCCGACATTTTCAAGATCGTCGGTATCCAACTGAATCGAATTCACGAAATCCTTCATATTCATCGCATCCTTGCACTGTTCATTCAAAAAAAATTGCATGTTAAACGTTTGATTACCACAATTGGTCATATTATTGGTTTTGTTGTTTGTAATTGATGTCGGTGCAACTGTCATATTGGTGCTATTGGCTGCGATCGTAGTCGCCGTAATTGCCGTCATACTCGTTTTATACAAATCTAATATCTGTGTTTTGAATTCATGGTTCATCAGCATCATCGTCGTTATTACATTCTTAAGTTCCGCCGTATTCTCGATTTTTGAAGCATCCACTATCTTTGTAATACACGACGCCCCGAATTTCTTATTATGCCGCCATAAGCCAGTTCTATTGATATAAGGACGTTTACAGTATTTACATTCATATGCCGAGGAGGAGGAGGTCGAGGCCGTGGAGGTCACGTGACCAGCATCCTCGCCGCCGCCGCCGTCGTCATCAGATTCATTCTTAATCGGTCCGTTATATATCACGTTTTGTTGTTCATCCTCTTCGTTGAGGTTAATTTGGACGATGTTTTTGATGGGTGTTTTTTGGGGGTTCGGGAAATCCGAAATATTCAGTGACGGGTTTTGGGGGATGCTTTCTGCGACAGTTCCGCCGCCGCCCCCTGAAATGAGACTGTGAATGTAGTTTTTGCATTTGGCGTTCTCGGAACATAACCTTTGATGCTTTGTGGATAAAAGATGTGTATTAAAAACGGTTTTGTTATTGGTTTTGATGTTGCAAGTATCACAATAAAACATTAATGGATTTTCAGTCTTGATGGAAATGTTGCCTAAATCGCAGGGGTATATATAAATGTCCAATATTTTAACCCCGGCGGATGGCCGCGGACGGGGTCCAGAATAAATCAAAAAATTACCGTCACAAACTTTTCGTTTGGTCGAAAAAAGTTGTGACTAGTCAGTCACAAAATGCAAAAAAAACATGTTTTAAAAGTCCTACGCCAAATGATGAAAAGGACATTTATGGACATGTTGCTATTGTTGCGTAAAATAGCAACATTTCCATCATAATATCACAATTGGTCGATTATGTTAGTATTGTTATTGATTATGACGCCGAAAGTATATACAATACCGTATTAATGGAATTTCAGTCTTGATGGAAATGCTTGATGGAAATGTTGCTTAAAACGCCTGGGTCTATAGAAATGTCCAATAAATGGGTCCTGGCGGAGGGCCTCCAACGGGGGTCGGGAATGAGGCAAAAAGTTACCGTCACAAACTTTTCATTTGGTTGAAAAAAGTTGTGACTGGTCAGTAACAAAATGCAAAAAAAACATGTTTTAAAAGTCCTACGCCAAATGATGAAAAGGACATTTATGGGCATGTTGCCGTTGTTGCGTAAATAAGCAACATTTCCATCAACACGTGTATATCAATACATTACATAGATTGTTACGATATATGCTCTGTAATATTTTTTATTTTAAACGGAATATTTTCGGCTGAAAAGCGTCCGCTTGCGGACCTCCGGTCCTTCCAACCATTGACTTTTAGAATTGAATAGAATAGAATTGAATAATATACTCAATTTTAAACGAAATATTTTTGGCTGAAAAGTGTTCATCCATGAAACTCCACTGATTCCAAACATTATGTTTTATGACGATATGGTCTTTTGACTGTACTTCAGAAAAATTGAAATGCGTTTTTACTATTAGAGCATACAACAGCGTTCATTACAATCATTACAATCATGCCAGCCCCCGGCCAGTTTCGTCCAAAAATTCATCAATATGACATGCGAGTTCTTATACACACAGTTCTCGAAAACTTCGATCCGACGGAATCACGCGATGCGGGAACCAAGCGTTACAGGATTCCCCCTTACCAGAGATTCGACTCTTGGTCTCTCCAAACCAAACAAAAATTAATTGACACTGTTTTACACTCAGTTCCGATGCCGCCGTTCTTTGTTACTTCCCATGCCGAAGTTTCTCCTGGCGGCAATATTCAGCAATACTACAACATCCAAGATGGCCAAACTAGGTTGTCAACTCTTTACAATTTCATGCACAACAAGTTCGCCGCAGAAGATAGACGCTTCTTCAAAGACCTTTTCGAAGAGGAACGTGCTCGCTTCATGTCTTACTCACTCCTCTTGATTGTAAGCGAGAAAAATGAAGGAATAACCGACCGTGAATTCGAAGCGGCCCTAGCCGACATGTTTGAGAGACTAAACAGCGGCAAACCTCTATCCGACAACGACAAGTATCACGCGCGTCTCAATACGCCAGTCATGCAGTTAGTAGAGTCTCTGAGAACTTCGCCTGAGTTTGGAATGCTTTTGAAGAAGTATTGCTGGAGTAAATTAGGCATGGGAACGACCCGCCCCGGTTTGAAAGAAATGGCGGCAATCATTATGTCGGTAATCATGAACGATTCCAATTTCATCACTACATCCTACGCCCTCAACGGTCAGTGTATGGTTGCCACCGAAGTCGGGGCCGCAGATATCGAACGCGTTTCCTCATTTCTGCGCTTGTATTTTGACACCATCGAACTCGCCATTCCCAACGTTGCCAAACCCAAGCCGGCAATTTTCAACAAACTCCCGTCAATACTCGGTATGATGCTGTTCGATTATATTGAACACCCTGGCGCAACTCGCGATGCGATGTGGATCAGTTTCATCAAGGCCAACCATGACCACAAAAACTTCGCCAAAACACTCTTTGCAGGTTTGAACGATGGCGACCGTCGCTGCGCAACCATCGGTGCATTCAACGCAAAATTTACGGCAGTTGTCAGAGCGTTCGCACCGACTCACTCATTCGAGCATGTCATCGCTCAAATTACAGGTGTTGCCGCCGAATCACCGGACACCTGTTCTGATACCGAAACCGATGATGAAAACTAAATTCGTCTTGTGTGTATGTTGTGTAATTTTATCAATAAACGAACGAAACAATTTGCGTTCCCTTTTTTTTCATGCATAATCCGTATAAATCCGTTTGTTTATAGAATATAACATCGCGGGTATTATATTATAATAGTGATTTACGAGAGAAATGGGCGAGTTGAGTTTTTTAACCATTATTGTTAGTTTAGCCGTTTGTTCTCTTTTGGTATATGCAGCCTTTCAATACATGAAGGTTCGTTTGTCCATTTTAGAACAATCCCACAAAGAACAAGCGATGATTTTACAACAATACATAGAAGAATCATCCACTGATATTCATAGGTTATACCAAATGACGACATCTGGTAGGGGGGATTCATTTCAACAGAACGGCGATGGAAGTATTATACTTGAATACGCGAATGAAAATGTAAGCGATAAGCCAGTCGCTTATCATGAGCCACATACGATTCATTTAGATACCGCTCTTTATCAACAAAATAAGCGCAGTAGCAACCTTATAGAAATTTCATCAGATAGTGAAGATACTACGGACGGTGAGAGCGACTCCACATCAGACAGTGAGAGCGATGACACAACAGAAACTGACAGTGACGACAACGACAACGACGAAGATAGTAATAACGCACTTGATGTTCAATTACAGGAACATACAGTTGTCCCTGTTATTTCAGAAATCGTAGAACTCAACGAAACTCATACCCACACGCCAGAAATAAAAATGGTTACGGTAGATTTAGGGACAATACAAGAACCTGATGTAAGCCCATCGAGTGAGAAGCCATTTGATGTTCTATCTATGTTGTATAAAAAGGCACAACAAACCCCTCTTCCCGAGGATGCTTTCGATACGATAGACACGATCGATACTGCTGCATCCGTTGAGCATTCACCCGCCACTGCACCTGCATTTCCGGTTGTAGCCGGTGGTTCAGCTATGATACCCCTATCCGGAATGTCTGTGACGGAGCTTAAATTATTGCTTAAGGAAAAATATAAGAACCAACCGGACAAACACGCCGAAATTCAAAAATTGAAGAAGGCAGAACTAATCCACGCATTACAACAAATACAGTAATAGATTTTTATTCTCATAATATACATAATATATATAACTATGTCGCATGCACAACCCCATTGGGCCAAGAATTACAGTTCGAGTCATAATGTCTATTTTGATTTCCCGCCACTTATGACCGATGGACGCAACTTTTCCGGTTGGCAACCCGGCAACGCTGTGAATGAATCGATTCGCCGCTCCGAAAACATAAAGACGAACTGGGACTATCGCAGATATTTAACCACGAATGCCGACCAAGTCATGACCATTAATCGTGTGGATGCGGTGAATGCAAGTGGTCATGGTTCATTTGATCCCAACGCTTATGAACAAGAGCAACGTAATGTACCATTCATGTATTCATCCGTTATGGATACGAGAGAACCGTTCGGATATGTCCAAAGTGATCTCAAGGACGTGTATCTCTCAAGAGAGGCACTTCAATCCCGGATGGTTGCCCCCGAAATCACACAGGAACATGTTCTCGCATTTCAGAGACAGCAGCAGCAGCAACCACAGCAAGCCCAGCGAGGCCACTAACGCTGAGAGATGAATGTATATAAACCCTTATTTGTAATATTTGTTATATCCAAACATTACAAATCGCGAGAGATGCGAATTATTAGTTTCGATGTAGGAATGAAGAATCTAGCATATTGTTTATTTCATATACCCGATTCTCTCGCTGCATCATTCGGTGGAACCACCCCACCCGTAACAAATCTGATCCATCAGATTAAGATTGAGAGATGGGATGTAATCGATTTGCGGTTTGAGCCTGTATCCTCTGAAAGCGCGGCATTAACAACTGAAGTAATTACCGCACCGAAGCGAACATGCATGAACGACGGTAAATTAGCAAAGTGGATGTATCTGCCTCAAAGCACAGGAATATCACCGGCGTTGTATTGCGTGAAATGTTCGGATAAATCCAAATATAAAGTACCATCTCGAGAGATTTTACCATTCAAACGTAAGCCGGAACTTATAACAAAAAAGAAATTAGGTGAATTGATGGATATTAAGGCGAATCTCTCGCCGTTGTCGTCGTTGTCGTCGTCGTCCTCGCCGTCGTCTGAAGTTCTCGCACAGAACATTAAACTCCGGAAGATCGACCTCATCAAAGAAATCACCGCGACTCTTTCGAGAGATTATTTGGAGCCATTTGATGAGAATAAATATACAGCTTATATTACCACTGGTGTAATGGCTACCATCACGAAACCAAAAAAGCCGAACTATACATATGCACATGACCTCGATTTAATCACATATGGTCGTAACTTAACAAAACATCTTGATATTATACTATATCCATCATCCATTAGTAATAACGCACCGATCGACATGATGATTATTGAAAATCAAATCAGCACACTCGCCTCTCGAATGAAAACGCTTCAAGGTATGATTACGCAGTATTTTATTATGAAAGAGGTTCCGCAAATCGAGTTTATATCCGCTTCATGCAAGTTGAAACTTTTCACCGATTCAGCAACGACGCAAGAAGATATAGACGGCGATGAGTTAATTGTGGATGCATCTACATATACTGACCGTAAAAAATCAGGAATAGCGGTATGTCGCTCTCTCGGCGAAATCTCTCGGAAATACAATTCAGATTATGCAAAATGGATGACGATATTTGAAACACACAAAAAGAAAGATGACCTCGCCGATTGTTTTCTACAGGGCCTATGGCGTGTTCATTCATTATGTGCGGTGTGAATCAAATAATAAAGTATTTCTTTTAATCATATAATCATACTGAACATAGTATAATTTAGTATAAAGATTACATTCTATTATAACACATACGAAGAAACACGATGGCAGAAGAAATTGATTTAGGTGCCTTGGACTCGATGCCGACATTTACTTTCGGTAGCGGTGGTGGTAGTAGGTCGTCTGGCAGTGGCGGCGGCGGCGGTGGCGGTAATTTCGGCGGAGGTATCGAACTTCTTATGAATAATAAGTTCAAGGATAGTGACCGCAAGAGCGGAGGTGGCGGGAGCGGAGGTGGTGGTGATATCGATTTAAGCGAATTGGCTGCACTTGAAAATGAGCTTAATGACTTGAGTAATGTTAAGCGAAATAGCGATAGCGGCGGCGGAGCCAACGGAGGCAGTGGCGGTGGCGGTGGTGGATTTTTCAACGGAATTTTTAATTTAAGTAAATCAGACGGAGAGAATGACAGCGGTGGCGGTGGCGGAGGCGGTGGAATCCATTTAGGACAATCCACATCAAACACCGATGCCGATAATCGTACGTGGGATGGATATGGCAAATTCAACAATATACCGCTTGACCCTGATGCAAATGCGGATCCAACACCGCAGTTTTCAAAAGAAGAATTGTTGAAAGAGAAATTCAAGCTTCTTCGCAAATTGGAGGAATTGGAGCAGAAGGGGGTCCAACTCACGAAACGTTATTCGATGGATTCATCGTACCCAGAGATGAAAGGCGAGTACGACACGCAAATGGAAGAGCGCGAGCGCCAGAATAGTGTGAAGTTTCAAGGCAAGATGCTTCTTGCATGTATTACCGGTCTCGAGTTTTTGAATAACAAGTTCGACCCTTTTGACCTAAAATTGGATGGATGGTCGGAGCAAGTGAATGAGAACATCAACGAATATGATGAGATCTTCGGCGAACTTCATGAGAAATACAAATCCAAGGCCAAGATGTCGCCTGAATTGAAACTTCTCTTCCAGTTGGGTGGAAGCGCAATTATGCTTCATATGACAAACACGATGTTCAAATCTGCACTTCCTGGAATGGATGATATTATGCGCCAGAACCCGGAGTTAATGCAGCAATTTACACAGGCAGCAGTGTCGTCGATGTCGAATAATATGGGCGGCCAAGGAGGCGGCGGCGGCGGTGGGGGCGGACGTGGTACCGGATTCGGTAATTTCATGAATGATATTATCGGCGGCAGCGGCGGCGGCGGAGGCGGACGTAACAACGAGCCACCCCCTTACGCACAACATCGTCCGCCTCCGCCACCTATCGCGACTAAGGGACCTGTCGCACCACCTCCACCGGTTCGTCCTGGCGCGACTGCGATGCCCGCGCCGATGCAACAGATGGGATCAAAGCGCCCTGAAATGCGTGGTCCATCTTCCGATGTGTCGGATATGATGTCCCGTCTCAAGACTAAAACGATTAATATTCAACCATCTGGCGGCAGCAACAATATGAATGCACAACCAAGCGATACTGGGAATATAACACTTCAGAATATTCTCTCAGGAATGACCGGTAGCGGCGCCGCCAACGACGACATGATGGTTGATGCAAGCGTTATCAACGTATCTAGTTTAGGCGATATTCCACAAGATTCCACGCCGCATAAATCGAAGCGAAGACCACGTTCCGAGAGAAATACGGTAAGTATGGACTTATAATGTACAGTAGAATCATGCCAGCGTCATAAAAGATGTGAAACCAATATAAATATTTTAGAACAATAATGAATAGTTACGACGTATTTTATAAACGATGTCAGGAACAACACCACAATTTAAATCTATATGCACGCAAAATGATATGAGATTAGGTAAAAACCCAGAAATGAAACTCTTCACGCTGGAATACAATTACAACAATCCGAAATTCGATATCCTTTCACTCATCAATATTAACATCCATAATCTACTTTACGAGGTAAATAAGGATATTATTGAGATGATTGATATTCACCCTCACCCAACTGATTCAAACGAACATAATATTCTTTATAAATTCCGTGATATCGGCGGCGATTTAGGCGGTTTGAAAACGTACATGTATGTGAATACAAAATTCACCAAGAGATTCGCAAGTAATGGAAATACCGAAATCGTTTTTACAAGCAAGAGTGTTCCATTTGAACATCATGCAGAACTCATACGGCAAAAATACAAACTACTAGAATACCCGCTTTATATTCAAAAATATATTTATCAAGAACACGCAACTACCTCGAATATCCAAGTACTTCACATGTTCAAACTTAAACCCGACCAAGAAACTGAACTCACGGTTGCGATGGAAAATGCAATCGGTATTCTTATTAAGAAGATGTACTTTCGCTTAAAAGTGGCGATTGAAAGCCTTCGATAAACCGAGCGTAAAATAGCAATACATATTATATCTTTATCATAATATGTATTAGAATTAACACCAGATAGTATCATAATACCCAGCGAAACACCTGACCGATGGATGATTTGTTACATGAATACATCGAACAAGAGAAACAACTCGACCTAACAGAGCCACACGCACAACGGCAAGATAACACATATGATACCCGTGAACAAGAAGAGTATGATAATTACATCGAGAGAACGAAGGAATACTATTATAAGATGTCATGCGGTGATTTATTTCGCGCATTATGGTTCACGATGTCGTCATGTTATATCTGTGCATCAGAGTATGTGAAATACAAGATAGGGTGGAAATCGCGCAATAACTCTATCATCGACGTAAGCAAACGTCTTGCTGCAAAAAACATGATGTATGTCAAGATTTTCCAGGCATTTGCTACCAACCGGAACATCGTATCACCAGAACTGAACCAGTTTTTCAGCGAATACACCGATAATGTCAAATACACCGACGATGAATATGAGATTAATGAACTTAAAGAGCTTGAAGCCCGTTCAAAGGACTGCAAACCCTATCAACAATTACGTATTTTGAATAATTATACACCGATAAAATCGGGTCTCATGTCACTTATATTCAAGGGAGTTATCGGCGACGGCAACGCCGAGACACCGGTTGTCATCAAATATCTCCGCAAAAATATCAGCAAAAATTTCAACGCATCGATGAATAATCTTGTGGTATTTGCAAAGATCACTCGTTATTTCCCCTATCTTCGAACGCTGAATGTCGAAAACCTTATTCTTCAAAATATTGTCTGCCTGAATGACCAAGTCTGCTTTCGTAAAGAACTTGCCAATATTAATTTGTATTATAGAAGCTGGAAGGATTATGATTATGTTAAGATACCGAAACCGTATGATGATTATACCGAACAAATCAACCCCGATGTCATAGTAATGGAATACATAGATGGAATGAAAATAACCGAAATTGATCCAGAAGACAACGACGAATTTGGTAAGGTGTTGGCCGCGTTTAATGCGAAGGCTGCATTTTGCACATCCTTTTATCATGGCGACCTTCATCCGGGCAATATATTGTTTATTAAAAATCAGCAGGCGGTCTCGTCATCAGACTCATCGAAACCGATATATAAAATCGGAATCCTTGATTTCGGTATTATAGGCCGTCTATCTCCTACAGACCAGGAGCTCTTACTTAGATCGATGAAGTTTATGTATAAGCGAAAGTATGATAAAATCATCGATATCATTATGAGCTGTGAGCTGTCTGAAAGTGCCAATCCCGAGAATGAAATACCACCGGTCGTTCATTCAAAAGATAGCATAAAATATCATAAACTTCGAGATGAATTAACTGAAGTGCTTATTCGATACACAACCCCGGAAATCAAATTCTTCGGTGTTTCTGAAATATACGAAATAAACTATATATTGAACAACTATGGACTGATGTTCAAACGTTCTCTGTATCGCCTCTTTATTACAGTCGCAATAATGGATTCGATTGGAACACGGCTTGGCAGTAAAATGAGCTATATGCAACATATGTCAGACGTTGTTGTAGATATTTTCAATATCGATTTACACGAAACTGACTGAATGGATAAGTAATCAATATTAAATATGACTTTATAATATTGATTACAATATGAAAATCGGAATTATCGGCAACGGGTTTGTCGGGCGTGCAACCCGCATTTTCGTCAAGAATTATTTCTCCGAAAACGACAACGATGAAAGATTTGAAGTACTTCCTGATACGGTTACAACACCAGCCAAACCCAGCACGTCCACCACGACCGCCGCCGCTGCGACCCTCCAGCGCCCTACTCTACCATTTTTTAAACGCCTATTTTTTAAACCAATTCAGATATATGTATATGATATTCGCCCTGAAGCATGCTATCCACCAGGAATTACACTGGAAAAACTCGATTCGGAATGCGACCTCCTTTTTTTCTGTCTTCCTACGCCACTCAACCATGATGGAACCTGTTATACAAAGATTCTTGAAGATACGATACGCAAATGTTCGAATCCATATAAAATAATTCGCAGCACCGTTCCTGTAGGATTTTCTGTCAAACACGGATGTTATTTTATGCCGGAGTTTCTCACGGAAGCCAGATGGGAAAATGATTTCCGTAGCACAAAAGAATGGATTGTCGGTATGCCGACGGGTTCATCGGCGGCGATAACAGCTACAACTACCGGAAGCGCGGTATCGTCTGCAGCAGCAATTACTGATATTCAAAGAGATGAATTCAAAAGACGTATCAGCAAACTCATTAAACGTAGTCATAAAAATGGCGCGATTGATTCACCGACGGTTGTATTCTGTGATACGAATGAAGCCGAGATGCTTAAACTCATGAAGAATTGTTTCCTGGCAGCAAAAGTATCGATGATGAATGAATTCCACGACTTCTCTCGCGCGGTAAATGTGGATTATAACGCGGTCATCGAACTCGCCAAAAAAGATGCACGGATGGGAACAACCCATTTTAAAGTGCCAGGTCCAGATGGCCGACGCGGGTTTGGCGGCACCTGTTTTCCCAAAGATACACATAGTCTGTATTGTCAGATGAATGCGCATGGTGTCGTACCTCATGTATTTCCAGCGGTTCTTACACGTAATGATACACACGACCGCCCAGAACGCGAATGGTCGAAAGATGTATGGCGAACCACGATTCCACTTCCGACACCTACATCCCGGGTGATTGTTGTATTCAGTGATGCCATGACGCCCGTGTCTAAGTCAGCGTCATCCGATTCGTCTTATATTTCAGATATCATCCGCGATAATCTCGCGAAACAAAATGTGGTAATACAGGTTGTGCGCGATTCACCGGACACCAGCTATGTATCCCTATCGACACACCATTTTATCAAACACCAACCGAACGCAGGAATGCCGCTATTTTTCCCGCGGGTAGATGAATGTTATTATACACAGCAATCTACGCGAAATAATACGACGACATCATATGATACATTACGGGAGGTATCGTGTATCATCGATTTGTGGAATAGTCACGAAGAGATGGTACTGAATGTTATAAAGTCAAGCGACGACCGAGAGAGTGAGAGCGAGAGCGGAACCGAAGGATTCGACGACGAAGACGACGACGACTACAGCCACGATTACCAGAGGCGACCCTACTGTTTTGATTATGCGAAAATCATCGAAGAATACTACCATTCAAAGTTATCACACACACCCCGCAAATTAATTATTATGTTTTGACATGTGATACATGCCTTCTTGTTTTTTTAGTATTGGTAGTTGGGTTCTTTGTGACCTTTATTGTATGTGCAATTTTATGAATTTTATGGTGATGACGCTTGCGTGTGAGTTTAATACTTTTATGACCTCCGCCGCTGCCGCCGATGCCACTGGACTTTACGGTTGTCTGACTCGGTGATTTTCTTGGAAAATAGGTTGATAATGTGTTTTTCGGTTCAGGGATTTTACCGACCTCAACCTTAATCGCGCCAACCAAACCCCCAAGCGTTACATCAAATATACCACTTTTCATAGCTTTTTTCGCGCCTTCTATATAAAAATCGGCATTACCATCTGTTATTCTAGTAAAATTTTTGGAAATAGATCCCTTCAGTAAAAATCCATATAGTGAGTCATGCATCTTTTTAATTAATTCAATAATCGCTGCATCTGTATAGTTGGCAGGGTCACGTATTCTCAACCGAAATGCCGCGATTAATACCCAGTTTAACATACACGCGTAATTTTTTCCACAATGATCATAGAGCGCTGATGCAATTTGCTCATTGTCAAAACAAAAAAATGAAAATAGACCATTTACGAAGACGATTTGGCCTTGTCGTCTTTTATTTATATCATACAATAACTCATTTTCACTTCCATTCCAACCTAATGTTGTAAGTATTTCTCTATCTGATGGTACTATTTCGTCTTTTTCCGGTTTTAAGAGTGGTTTTATAAGTTCCAACGCCGTTTTTTTTTGACACATCATTACAAGCTGTTCATATTGTTGTATTATTTCTGATTTAATATCCGGTTTTACCTTAAGATTCATGATAAGGTTTTTAATAACTTCAGGATTGTCGGCCGACTGCTCTGCTGGCGATAAGTCATCTGGTGTTTCTTGAGACGATGCATCTTCATTTTCTGTTTTTGGAACCGGTTCTATACTCCCATCTATGAATCCCGCTGTGACTTGTTTATCGAAATCGGGGTTTTCATTATGGAACTCTCTCGATGGAATGGGATAGAGTGCAGTAACCGCGCGCACAAATAAATTAGAACCGGGACTTAATTCATATTCTGTTTTACGCCCCCCAACTTGGGCATATATTGGATTCGAACCAGGAGGAGGGGACGGGCGCCTGGTTAAGTCTCCTGAATTAAGAGGATCAGTTACTTGAATATGAAGATGACCTCCAGGTGTAATACTAGCACCAGAAGCCGATAATGATGGCGGTGGTAAGAATTCGGTTGAACTGCGCGGTGAGGGTGATGGTGTATTACTAGAAGATATACCTAATTTAGCTTGCCTTGCAAGCGCGGCTGCTCTATTATTTGAATATAATGTTGAGTCATGATGAGGTAGCAACATGGTTGGTGTCATTGATGGCAAATTTAATTGAGTTGGATCTAATGGTATATCAAATACCTGGGTTTTTAGTGGTTCAGCCACTGCAGCGGGTGATGGTGATGTTAATCTTGGTGGTGGTAATGATGCTGCTGCTGCTGCTGCAATCGCAGCGGCTGTCGCTGCAGCAGTTACTCGCGGCGATGGCAACGGTGGCAATTTTAATGATGGTTGTGTCAATTGCGGGTCTACTGGTATATCAAATACCTGGGGTGTTAGTGGTTCAGCCACTGCAGCGGGTGATGGTGATGTTAATCTTGGTGGTGGTAATGGTGATGTTGTCATAGGTCTAACGCGCGGTTCCCGTCTTGCCGGTATTGATAATGCTGCTGCTGCAATCGCAGCGGCTGTCGCTGCAGCAGTTACTCGCGGCGATGGCAACGGTGGCAATCCGTGTATATCATCACCACCATCATCACCACCATCATCACCACCATCATCACCACCATCATCATCATCATCATCATCATCATCATCATCATCATCATCATCATCATCACCACCATCACCATCATCATCAGCATCAAGGAACTTGACTGCTGCTTCTTCTGCTATCTTGATTACTATAGCATCGTCTTTATCGACTTCATCGCCTTCTTCGACTTCATCGCCTTTTTCGACTTCATCGCTCTTTTGATACATATCTTTGTTTTTTAGTATTGTTTCAGCAATTTTTTGATTTTGCAGAGTATAGTCATATTTAATGATTCCATTTTCATCCTTTGCCGCCATAGCCAATAATTTATAACCTTTATCTTTCTCTGATGGGTTATTACTCTCTCGGTATATTTCCGATAATTTATATGCTGCGTCTTTGTGTCCTTGAGTCGATGCATGTTCGTAATATTCAAGTGCTTTTGTTTTATCATGCGTCGTCGTCATCTCCCCGATCGTACCATCATATAATAATTCGGCAAGCATGAATTCTGCTTGAGCATAACGTTCATCTGCAACACTTTTAATCATATCTAACGCATCATCCGAAGATAATATTTCTTCGCCGATTCCGTCATACATTTTCATTTTCACCAATTCAACTTTTGCGAGTGAAAGTCTAACGGATGCGCGTTTAAAGAGATCCGAAACTGTTCGTATTTGACCCTTTCCTCCACCGATGTAGTTTTTTCTTACTCTTCCGCCACCTCCCCCTTTCTGGCCGTCGTTACCACCGCCAGTCAAAATATCGTTTATCTGTGTTATAATTTCGGCGTCATCAACATCATCATCATCTGCATTCTTAAGTATCAACCCTAATATAAGATATGAATAATCACTATTTTTGCTATAACTGCTAGAAATAAGTTTTAGTCCCTCTTTTTGTGTTTGATTCTTCGAGCCGACGCCGGATCTAGCACCGTTTAAATATAAACAATATCCAATAATCGCATCGAAATCTGGATCGCCTTTATACGACGCCGCAATTTTAGATGCTTCATCAATATTTTTCTGTGGTGGCGAATTATCTGTAGTAGGTGGATGAATAGTAACTAACAGTAATGACATCGCATTATTTGCCGCCGCCACCGCAATCTTATTCTTCAACCCTGCGAATTTAATCGAAAAATCAACACCTGCCGATTTAAATAAATCTTTTGTTATCGAAGACAGTTCAGACGCCTGTTCGTTAATCAGTCCGCGCACGTTACTACATTTTTGGGCGTCTGGTCTTATAATTTCTTTCAGTTTTTGCATCAGTTTGGCCCCCACCGCATGGTCGTCATTTATCGTAGGTATAATATCACCTATGCTGAATACTAGATTTTGGAATCTTGGTTCATTCGCGGAGTCTTTACCGGGAGCCAACATTTGTGGTGATGGTTGGGTCTCAACCAGGAAAACACACAACCCTTTTTCCCCTTCTGATAGAGTATTATTTTTGAACGAAGTATCCTCTATTATTTTTATTTCAAAATCGTCAGGAGATGATGATGTTTTATCCAATATATAGTCCAGGCGACCCAGTTGCCCCGAATGGCCGACAACCGCATTCCATTTTTCGTTAAGTGATTTAAACGCACTTTTAGTGACAATTTCAGGTTTTTCTAAACGAAAAATTGACCATTTCGATACACTTGTCAAACTACCGGTTTGCATATCGGGTGAATACCAAATATCGCGCGGTTTTGCGAATAACATATGAACCACCTGAATCGTATTGTGTTCTAGTAATTCGACAAGTACTGTCTTCATTTTTTTACGGTTTTCTTCATCAGTTTGGGTTTTGGGGTTTGTCGTCTTAGCGGGATCGATAAACCCGAGTGCTTTATTTAACCCTTTCACCATTTCATTTGTAACATATTTGACTTTGCCCGAGTATGTACCTGTTTGAATGCTCTCTTTCCATTTGTCAGAATAACTAGGTTCAGTCAATTTATTAGGTTCGACTCGTACAAACCCCTTAAAAGGATCATCGTCATTTTTAATTAAATAACTTGACCGGTCAGGAATAATACGTACAACCGATATACCAAGTAATTTTGCTGCCAATTCACATACATGATTGAGTTTGCTTTCCTTGTATTGCACATTCTCTCGTAATGAACGTAATTCAACATTTTGTGGCCCGATTTGTTCTTTCATCTTCTCGATAAAATTCGTGTGAAAGGATGCAAAATAGTACTTTGAAATACGAAACATAACCCAAAAAATCAAATCTATGCCGAACGAAAAAGGCACCTCATTTTGTTGTGGGAATGCATCTAGTTCAGGATTGCTCAGTTTAGATTCAGTGTAGAATTTTTGAAAGAAATCGGCGGCGGCGATTGTTACCTTATTCGACGTGGGGGAAGAAAGCGATGGGTCTGTGGAAACAAAATGATGATTATAAAACAATAATGATGACACGAAATATTTACCTTTCAATAATTTTATTTTTGCTTGGACTTGTTTGATTTTATTACCCAAAGAGTCGTTATTTGTATATTTATCATCAGAATCAGCATCTCCACTAGTTACAAATGCCTCTAGAGAACCATTTAATGCTTTGATTTGTTTTGTTAATTGTCCTGCATCGTTGGAAATTCTCCCAAAAATACTTGGATCAGCTTCAGCGTCATCACGTTTCGTCTTCTTCGACGATTTTTGATCTCTATTTTTAGCAGCAAATAGTTCAGGAATAAGAGTATGATCATTTAATTTTGTTCTTCTATTCAACATATCAATAAGTTCGGTGTGTGAAACAATCAAGCTATTCAAATTATCCATTTCAGCCTTATACGGATGAGATGGTAGATTGAACGATTTTCCATATAACTTATCTATAAAATCGTCGTCAATCGGTTTATCGAATATCTCTTTTGGATTGGCTGGCGGCGGTGTCGCCGTGGTGTATAATTTTTCGACATACTCCTCAAATAATCCCGCCGGTGCTGGTGGTGGCGGTGTAGTTCGTGGCTCATTATTATAACCTATCGTCTGAAATACATACTGAATGATTTTATAACTTGGTATATATTTCGTTTGTCGGCTGACATCAAGAAACCCGTTAGAAGTGAGCATATATTTCTCGAATATTTCGGTAGCACTTTTTAACGCAGGATTCGTCTCGATACTTTGTTTTAGTCGCATAAATTCGTCAGTAATGGATTGTAATGTTTCAAGTTGGGATAAATATGGCACGGTGTCGATAAAATGTTTGACATCGTGTCCCGATTCATCAAGCAACTTCAATTGAATAAAAATGGAACGGAACTTATCAAACACTTGTACCATAAACGATAGACTATTCGCATCGAATGAATATGACGGAAAATACTTTTTTCGTTCGATGACATAATCTAATGGGTCGGTTTTGTATTTTTGAATTTCAGTGTATAAAATATCGAACAGGTAAATGAAACTTTTGAAATCATTTGAATTTGTTTGAATAGTTGGGTTATTTCTAACATTCATACGGTAATGTTCTTTCATTCGCACATAATCATTATTAATAACATCCACTATTTTCATCAGTCCGGTTCCGCCAGGCGATGTATCAACCACTTCATCAAACTCCATCTTCAACGTAATTAATTCGTCTTTTGGCAATTCTCGTTTTTCGGCGAAAAATCGGGTTGCGTTTCTATAAAAGCACCAGTCAATATAACTACGATGCCATTTATCTATTTTGAATTGGATGAGCTGGGCGGTTTTTGGGTCCAAATTAAAGACACCTTTCGTCGTCGTAGTCGGAGTTCCGCCAACCATAACCATTCTTGCCCCCGCCGACGTCGTAATTGTCACTTTCCCTGGAAGCGTATGCTTATAGAACATGGAGCTAGGGGTGTTCCCATACGCATTAATTACCAGATTCATAAGTTCTTGCGTTTCAGGGTCATTTCGCCTCGCCATCTCCTTGAAATATTCGCTTATTTCCTGAAAATTGATTTTATAGCCGGTGGGGATGAAAATCTCGAGTGGATTCAAATTCATGGACCCCGCACGATGATACACCATTTGTTCGTATAAAGGGACCGTATTTTTTGGATAATCCCCATCAACACGCGTGAATTTCAAAGCAGCCCCCGCCGCCGCTGGTTTTCCTCCAGACTCATTCACCGATATTTCTTTTAACGGGTTGCGTTGTGAAAGTTGTTCGACAAAGTTGCCTATACTTGTGTCTATACGTGCTATAATATTCGTGAGTGTTAAATATGGCGGCGGGAATTGGATTGATGATGATGCAGATGATGCAGATGATGCAGATGATGCAGATGATGCAGATGATGCAGATGATGCAGATGATGATGATGATGATAATGACGACCCTATTACTTTATGTTTGGTCGCTATCGGCTGGGTTACTGCTATTTGTTGTTCTTCAAATGCCTTCTTAAAAATATCGTATGTATAACAGTCTGGAATAGGAAAAATTACCTTTGTAAATAAATCCTTGTATTTAATAGATACTCTACTGGATATCGGTGAATAAAGCGCGTGACAAAATAATTGTGCGACATGTTGAATATATTCTATCTTTTTTGTCTTTTCTTTCGGAGCAAACGCGCCACACCCCCAAGCTCCCAATATTAAAACATCGCATTTTTGTATAATGGCAGCTACATATGCTATATTTTGAATGATTTTAATCATTGAACTATTAAACGTTTGTTGGGTGTCTTGGTTATACTCACTTAATTTACTCCATTCAACTGTAGCCGCGGTTATTACATGACCGGAAAACGTTTCTCCAGAATCGATCGGACTAAACGTAAATTCATCGGTAGTATTAAAAGTGATTGGGGTATTTGAATAGAAAAATTTGTTATACCAATTCTGATGACCCCAATTGTTATATTGATATTTACCGGGTCTGTGATAACTACTATGTGAAGCTAGCGATAAATATAATTCTGGAGCCATCATACAAAGAGTTTCTTCTTGAACAGTCGATCCGTTCCATACTCCTCCACCAACAGTATCCGCATTTGCAAAATTCAAAAGACTCGTACCAACCCCACTATCTTGATTATATAATGCATGTCCAGAAGTCATTTGTAAAAATTCGATTACGCCATTTTTTTTAGTAGGGGCATTTGTAATAGACAACGGCAAGACTACATCATAAAGGGTCTGGGTCACTGTAGTATTATTTAATATTACATTAGTATTACGACTAATAACATCAGCGGATACCTTATTACGAAATAAAAACCTGCGAAACTGTTTATATCCAGTTACAAACGTATTAGCCGTACCGCTTGCGTTCGTAATTCTTGTATCTTCACCATATGATAGTAACTTATACAAGATACTTTTGGGGATAATAGGTAGTAATGGCGCGGCTAATCTATTAAATTCAGCACACATATTGTCTTGTTCATGGAAAGTTACACAACTAGCATCGGTAGTTGCGCATGACGAATTATTAATAATTTTAACATAATTCTCTGCTATTTTTTTTGCATAATCACGCAGGTTGGGTATGGCGGCTCGAATTGATGTTGATGAAATGGAGGAACCGGTCTTTATACTAATTTTATCACCGTCTATATAGTGCTTAAACCGATCGTCAGTAAGTGATAATGATCTTATGTCATCCCAGAGTGGTAGATTACCGTCATTCCTCCCAACTATTATTGAATTTCCACCAATTCCATTTAAAAAATATAAGACAGGATCACTTTTGTCATCAATAAATTTATCAGAACCAGATAAACCGTATAATGTAACATCAGATATTGAATATAAACCAATACTAAACGCGTTACGTTCTTCCACCGGCCAAACGAACATATTTGTAGAAAGATGTTTTAGGTCAGATGTTTTAGTGTCGCCAAATGAGATATCATCAACGCTCGCAAATGCCTCACGGCAAAGTTTTATTCGAAAATTTATACCGTCAGAATCAAATATTTGCGGATTATCACCTCCACCATCAACCTTAGTAAGCTTATTTTTTAATTCAGCTAATGGCGAAACCACATAGATTACAAGCACATCATCAACCTTATTAGTTCCACGCGTCATTAATTCATTTCTCGCACGTGTATACATTTCCAAATGCCCATTATGGATTGGATTGAATGACCCCCCATTTACAAGTATTGCTATCTTGACTTGCTCTGGTACAGAAGTAATAGTTACATCTGCAGCAGCTGCTGCTCTTGCTGATGTTATTTCAGCGATTCGTTTTTTAATTTGAGATATAAGACCTTGTGTATTAGTTAATGAAAGCGGTGTGGGGGGTTTGATGTTTGCTGGTGAATATGTCGATTTGTGTATTGTTTTGATTTCTTGTTTTTTAATATTAGCTCTGAAAAGCACATCAGTCCAATAATCAATTGATTTTTTGTTGTTGTTTGCTCTTGCTTTTTCTAATGCATTAGTTGCGTTTTTAATGAATTCATCTATTATCGTATCATTCTGAATATTATCAATTATTTGTTGGGAATCGTTGTTCCAGTTTTTGATTGCCCACTTGGCATATTTTATCATTAGGGCAATCCCTGAATTTGACGGGTTATTAACATCCTGCCGACACTTTTCACCTCCTATCGAAAAATAGTTTGTAATCTTAACATCATTTAATTGTTTAACCCTATTGATATTTGTATCTACCAATTTACGGTCTAAGTAATTTCCGAGCCCGCTCCATCCCAAAATAATACTGTTTTCTTGTTTTAAAAATAACTCCGCAAAATTTATACAGTCGTCTGTGTCGCCATTTTTGGTATCGTTCGGCGGTGTGCCGCCCACTGCACCAGCTTTTTCCATCGTACTGAATGGAATAATTCTGAAATGTTTCTGGTACTTTGGGTTGTTTAAAATATCTTTCATATAATGAAGAACATATGCCTGTCCGCTACCTCCGGGCCACCATGTAGATTTGCTGTTATCAAAACTTTCATTACTGAAATTAGTCGGAAGCTCTTTGTCGTTTTTTTTGAAACCATATGTTTCAAATATTTTGATTGTCTGCTCTTGATTGGCTGCGTATGTGAGTCCGATTTGTTGATAACCTTGTTGAATCAATTCATCAATTACCGCTTTGATTGGGGCAAATATTATGTTGGCTTGGTCGGTATCCGGGTCATTCCATTTTCCGTATGCTTCAAATACTTGAACGACGCCGCCGGTTAATGTTCCACTATCAGATTGCTTGTTGGAAGGCACAAAGGTACTGGATGATGATGATAATTGCGTTTTAGAATGAAGTGCTAATCCTGCGTAGGTTGATTCATTTGCATATCTTACTTCTTTGCCGACCTCTCGTGGCGGGCTTACCGGCCATATATTTAAATAATGGGCACTACCATGATGAAAAATAAACACGTTATCACTGATATCTCTGCTATCATTTTTATTATTTGAAACAAATAGCTGTTCTGTACCACCGGTTTGTACATCAGTTATATTTATGTTGAATAGATGTGCTGCTGCAGCCAATTCTAATTCAGTTCCGAATGTATCGTGCTTTTTCATTTCTGTTTCATAATTTGTACGTTTATCGATACTAGTAATATTATTATGTTCATTTTTGGTTATAACACAATCTACATAAAGTAATCTTGTGTTTGATACTTCAACGCCATTTACAGTTGGTCGACCTAATGGTTGATTGTTAAATCTTAATCGGTTGCCGAACGTGTCATCACTTTCGGTTTTTTTAGAGGCGGTTAGTTTTGCTTGAATACTAGGATAAATATTTAAAGTAGGATTATTCAAAACATAATCAACTAATACATGTCTTAATAATAATGCATCGTTGGATATATTTTGGACATCACCTGAATAAGCATTCGGGAGTTTAATTTTATTCGATTGTTGATACTCGGTAAGAACCCTTTGTATTTCATTAGGTCGATATACCTTAAAAAGCGCAAGTAAAGTTAGAAAAAGACAGTCGCCACTCCCACCAAAATTTTGAACATCGAAATCAACTTCACCCCCCCTCACTCCTTTAATTTCCAAGGATGTTCTCAAAGGCGTAATAACATTATATCCATAATTATAGTAATATTGTCCATTTAACTGGATTGCATCGGATCGTTCCTTACTTAGTTTTTTGGGTAAATTAGATCCAATAAATGCCTCTATCGCTCTTTCTTTAACAGCGTGTATAACCGCTGGTTCATTATCATGTTTTTTCAATTCTTCAAATAAGAACTTCGCAGTAGTATAATAGTTTCGATATTCACTATCCCTAGGTGTAACTTGATTACGGCCTAGTTGCGTCGGTTCATACGCTCTATGTAATGATTTATCCCTTTTAAAAATGTCAATTATAGACATTAAATATGAAAATAATTCCCTTACCGTTTTGTATAGGAGGTGAACCTTGATACGATTAGACCAATTTCTATAGTCACTTGCATCCTTAAAATCATTGTCCGAAAATATTTTAATAAAATCAAAAATTTCAACTATTTTGTTATTATCATACAGTTTTTTCATTAGAGTCTGAACCTCATCTAGTGAGCCGTCGGGGGTTTTACCAATAGGAGGTTCGCCCCCTCCTAGAAGTCGCATAGCGAAATATATATCATCGTTTGCTCGTTTTATGGTATAATTCACCAGCGGATTCCTACCATCTATATTATAACCATCAGTAACAACCGGAATGTCATCAAATGATATATCCGGGCCCAAAGTTGTAACATATTGTTTTGCTTTTATGAAACCGTCTGTCATTTAACACAGGATATCCTACTATAGAATGACTATACTAACTATATACTCATTCTATTTTTCTTCTCATCAAACTACGCTACTCTATGTTATTTCCCACCGGCGCCACCCCCACCGACCTTCGCCGGTTTTGACGACTCGAACGTGTCATCTTTAAACAACTGGTGATACTTCACCAATTCTAAATGGTCTGTTTCTTCCTTCTCTTTCTTCGCCTTCTCAAGTGTATGTAGTGCGTTGCTGATTTCTAAATCACTCACATTTTTTTGAGGCCCGTGTTTCTCTTCCGTCATCGTATGCAAGTCTCTAAATTTGGAAGGAATCACGCAATACTTGCTATCTATATTCATGAGATGGTCCGCTACAATAGTAAAACATGCAGTAATAACAAGCGCATAATAAATACTGCGGGTGCCCATCCAGCTCACAGCGAATACCAGGACTTCCTTGCTCATCAAGTATTTAATCCATGACTCCGTAGAAGAATTCAAATCCAGGTTGATATAACGTGACCCAATATTCAAGATAAGCATAACAAATCCTGCGAAAAATGTGCTTGTATTCAGGTTGTGGAAGAAGTTATGGGCTGCGGTAAGAACCGACGAGTTCATGATATTTTTGGCGGGGGATTGAAGTGTGAAAAAGTTCGTTTTCCCGGAAAATAAATCCGTAAATGATTTTAGTGTGATGGGTGGAATGAGGGGGGATGATGCGATAGACCCAGGTGCGCCACCGACTTGTGGTTTCGGGGCGCCGCCAGGTGCCGCCGCACCAGCTACTTGACTTGCCGCCGGCGCCGTTGGTGTCGCTGACCTACGCGCTGTACGCGATGTACGACTACGATTATTCTTCTTTGACATTACAATTACTATTACAATAGATTATTTCTTATTCTTCTTATGAATTGAAACGTCCGCGAAACGCGTTTTTCAGCTTTCGCATACTCTGACGCGCACCTTTCTTAAATTTCTCGCGGATTTTGAATCCTTCGGCCGCGGCGCCCCCTCCTGGGCCAAGTGGATTATCAAGGTCTTCTTCTATACTAGTCGGCGCCATAATCGATTCTTGAGATTTCCACTTACTAAATATCTCCTCGAACATCTTTTTTATATACTTGATTTTCCTCTGAAACTCGGTCATCGGTTTGCCGTCGTTGTCGTCGTCGTCGCTGTCGCTGTCATCTTCGCTGTCGCTATAATACGTATCGCGCAAGTCATAACCGCCCGCTTTTCCACGGTATGAATTCGGTCCATCTTTTACGTAAGGTCCATCCACCTTTTCAGATACATCTAGATGAGCATGACTTTGTTTATACGAAGTCCCCGCACCAGCAGCACCAACGAGTTCTTTCGTGTGTTTGGGTTTGTCTTTATTATTGGCGTCATGCTTCTTATCGCGGCGATCATGGTTATTATCTTTTTCCTTTTCAATACCATCCTGGTAAGCTCCAAATGCAGATGTGATAACGACGATACACGCCATGAGTATTAAAATCGCGACGGTACGTAATTTCATTCCTTGAATATTGTGTTTCCTATATTATTCCTATATAATAATTACTCTTTGCCGCCATTATAATAATAAGTGATACCATACAAATACCGTTTTTCGTCGTTTGTATTGTATGTATCATCCTCAAGCGGTATCTTGAAAATACTATTACTGCCTTTAATCTTGTTAGCCAGAATGAGATTCGTATCATTAACAGGCATCTCCGTGAGTGTATTTGTCGTTGCAGTAAATTTATCATAAATATTCATTCCCTTTTCAAAGATGATTATATCATTCGTTCGTTCAATAATCGCCAGGTACGACAACATCATTCGCATTTCTTTAATGATGGTTTCATCGACACGAATCGTATATAATAAAGACGCATCATTCTTGGTTTGAGAACGCATCATCGAGAGAATTTCGTCGATACGTTTGCGATAGCCATATACTTTACTATATACATTAAGATGACGTTGTTTCAAAGCATCATTATTTTTATATCGTTCATCATTATTCATCGAATTGAGTAATTGGCTGTATGTCTGATCACTTGCATTATCGCCAATTTCACCCTTATTCAGCGGCTGAATATTTTTCATTTTTGTGGCGTTGTCATTTCCTTGGAGGAGAGAAACATATTCGAGTCCGTCATAACTATAACCTCCATCAACACCATCCCTTTTGTCCGACAACGATAACCGCTTACTTCTATCAGCTGTAATATCAGACTTTGTATTGAATAATATTTCCATTTTGAACCTAGACATGCATCTCTTTATATTAATAATTTGATTATTGATATCATTATACATCCTTATTTTTGTTTCTCGAAAATCACCTGGACCTTTTTGGCTTCGATATACTGGTTCATATACACAATCCTTGAAATATATCGCACGGTTGGATGAAGCGTCACTAGCTGATGCTAGTTGATATTTCCCATTAAAATCATAGATTCCACCGATTACGGTGGTTCGTGTTGTCCCTTCAAGAAGTTCATTACTGCCAAACATAGATATGCTGCCGATCCCGCTCCCAATCGAGCACTGCTTGCTATTAAAGTATTTATCCGTAAAATCATTACTGTCCTCCTCTATAAACTTATTTGAACGTCGATGGTCTTTACCGGAATCATCGCCATGAACAATTTTCGGGATGCCGAGAGAAAATCCTTCACGGGTTATCGGAACCCCCTTCGTGAGTTCATCTTTATCAAACACGCGCGCTTCTGATGCTCCCGTCGATGCAGATACTAACATATTCTGTAACGCATTCATATCACCGTTCGCCTCTGTCATAAAAAGAAAACACTCTGCCAATATTACAATAATACATAATACAGTAAATAATACATACTCGCGATATACGAATAAGCTTACTAACCCGATGAACAGTAAGATGCGAATCACCGCGAATGTTGCATCTGTATAAAGCACGTTATGATAAATCCATGATAAAATATACTGAATATAGTATTGAAATGCCATATGATACGACTACTATTATTAGACTAGATATAATTCAATACATATATACGACATATATGTATTGTGATTCATGACGGGATAAGATATGCATAATCGTTTTACTTCTTCTTCAGTTTCTCGTTGATTTCTTTCACTAGGTCGGTCTGAGTATCCACGCCTTCCTTTTTATCGGTGTTGCAGTCCTCGCCTTCGCACTTCTTTTCGTCCTTCTTCAATCCTTCTTCTCCTTCAAGAACTTCTTCTTTATCATCTGGAACGGCCATACCTTCAAATCCGTGGTAGCCGCTCATCGAAGCAACAATCGCAACAAACACGACGGCCAGCAACCCAGCAGCAGTATGCTTCAAAGAAAGAAACACGACAGCTGCGACAAAGATAAGTTTGCCCAAAACGTTATTGTACAAAAACCCAAGAAGGTTGGGCTTAAGAACCATGATAACGATAACCACCAATAAAACACCTAAAGTGAGATCCTTGCTCAATTTCACCATTTTCGTCTTATATACATAACAAATATATTTTTCGTATATAACTTGGTTAATCTTCACCGAATTAATATCTCATTTTTTTATAGGAGAACATGACATCTTTAGGTTTTTCGGAATATACCGACGAAAACAATAATGAACCCAAAAACAATATTCGCAGAAATGGCGGCGGCGGCGGCGGCGGCCTGAAAAATAGAACCCTAAAGATTCCGCGAAATCAAGAGACAGCAACACAACCGAATAATCAACCGAACGAACTTGCATCATCGGCCGGAAAGAAAATAAAGCAAATCAAAGATTACATCGAGAATATCCACCGTAAAGGAGGGGAGGATAGTGATGAAGATCCAGACGAGTCGTCTTCTGTTCTTCCATCGTATCCAGCACAAGGAATGGGTGTTTACTCCACGAATGTCTCGCATTCCGGAATTATTCGGGGTGCAGAAACAGTATCTAGCAAAACATCGCCACAACAAGTAGTTCGCAAAACAACCCAAATGAATTCCCTAAATCCGTCGTCTTCATATTCATCAACATTATTAGAAGGGATGGACGCCGCTTCCGCCGCCGCCGCAGGTGTGTCGCCATATTTTGAGAAATTAACCGGAATTGCCGGTGCGCCAAAGAAGGACGCAGCCTCTACCAATACGACGACCTCACCATTTAGCACAAATTCGAAATCAAGTACATATGCTTCACAGTATTACGAACAATTCGTCCCTTATGCTGAAACACTTGCAAATCAGTTGGGCGGCGGTAGCGGTGCTAATGGTAATATCTCCGGAACGAATGCAGCCTTGATTGAAAAGTTGAACTATATCATTCATATGCTAGAGGAGAAGAAGGACGAAAAAACCGGACACGTTATCGAAGAACTTGTCTTGTATTGCTTTTTAGGCATATTCATTATATTTGTCGTTGATACTTTTACACATGCTGCGTCGGGTGGTGCAGGTAAAGGATCAGCCTACGCCAACATGTTTGGCGGAATGGGCCGACGTGCAACTACGCAATATTACCGAAGATAACAACCTCAAACTAGTAAAATATCTTTACACAACGTTTGCTCATGTATAATGGCATTATATAGAATGTAATACCATTTATCCTGTGATAACAATTTCCATGCACTCGCTTTCGATGCCGACACAGTAATATCATCAATCAATCGATAGTTATGTGCCAGCGTATCTATCATAATACATCTGGGGTGTGAATTGTTTCCTTTTTTTGAATTAATGGACGAGACCATCCGTGAAGCTACTTTAAACCCGGACACGAAATCGGTTTTATCACATAATGTTTTATGTTGAATCGACGACATCAATAATAAAATACTTTCGTCGGTTGCTGCGATGGTACTCTTACTCGTACTCGTACTCGTAGTGATCCTTTTTCCAAACGCGTCGTATTTGGGCGTAATCACCGGAGGTATATACTTTACGAGAGCTGTAGATGTATTTGATATGTATTTGTGAAGATCTGATATACGATTTCCCTTTGTTGTCATCCGATTCTTGGTGCTTGTTTTAGCAGCGGTGATAGAGGAATGCGGCTTCATCGCCTTCATCCATGAAGGTGCAAACAAATACACCGCAACCACGCGCACTTGGTTGAATATCAGCATATAAATACGATATAATCCGCAATCGACGAGAGATTGGAGTTGTGTGAGTTCGTTAAAGATACAACAACGGAAATCTCTCGAACATTCATTTACAAAAGAATAAAAAAGGGCGAAATTCACAGATGACACAGCGACAACCGACATTCCGTCGCCGAGGATGAGGATTGGCGGCGCTTGCGCCTCTGGCATAGAAAATGTATAAGAATACACTGTCGAAAACGGAATAACAAACCATGGAATTTCACGATAACGGTATAATGTTTGCTCGCCTGCAATCTCTCGAGACTTCTGAATATATTCGGTTGTTTCAAGAAGTTCGAGAGATTCACGTTCGCCGACCGTGTATCTTTCCCATGCAATATAATCGCACATATAAATACTTACAGATCGATAAGGAACCGCCGTTGATGATGATTCAAATGACAACATAATCCGAGGTGTTAATATTGATACGCCCTTTATTACATCACCGCCGCCGCGCATCGGGTCATTAAGTACGCCTATAAATGCAGAGAGACCAAATGTATCTTGTGAGAGAATAATGCGTAGTGTATCTTCAGGGATACACATATAGGAATCCATTTTAATCTCTCGCCGCCCGGGCATCATGATTTCCGTCTCTCGACGAGATAAGAATGCCGCAATTCTCTCGAATGGTGCAGCATCATCGTCGTCGCCCCCACCGATATATACACGCACAGTCGTATGATTTACATTATTCAAAAATGGATAAACTACCGCGTTATAACATCGTTCTCCGAGAGATAAGGGGTTCATTATACTCGTCCGAGGACGGCCTTTGGTCCCACCGAATCGCCGTATCGTAAATCGAAACGTCAAAGGTTGGCTATACCAATATAAGTATTTGAATTTCAATACACAAACACACATGATAAACATGACGCATACAATAACGATAATATAATGAAATAAGAAGGGCGGGAATGCCGCCTCTGTCATGAGTTCATACATTATATTACAAGGATAAAAACGCCCATGCGAGCCTACGCGTCACTACGCGACCTTCTTTAAGATATACAAATACTGATATTCGTTCAGAACATGCACCAAATCAACTTGTCCTGTTACGGTGAAACCTACCTCTTTCGCGATTTCCAACATCTCTCGGTTTGTTGGCATGTAATACGTATGAATATTCTCTCGTACTTTGCCGGTTTTATCGTCGGTTATCTTTTCGATGAACTTCCCGATATCTTTCTCTCCGGTCCCGGTTCCGCCGCCGCCACCGCCACCGGTCTTAACACTCTTCTTCGACGGAGGAGGTGCAGTAAAATCGGATTTGTATTGAAAACTCCGAAACTTCACGATAGAATTCGTGATCCGGTCTTTCGCGAATTTCTGAGGAGATACAATAAATAGAGGTTTTCCACCGGGAACAACGGGATCGAAGTGATTACGATCCACCAAATGCAAAATGAGGTAGCCTTCCGGTTTCAGCCACTGATAACAATTTCGGAGGAATGCGCGCTTATCCTTTACATAATACACAGTGAAATCAAAGCATGTCAGCACATTAAATTCTTCTTCACTAAATAGCATCGGTTTCATAAAGTCGCCCTTAATGAACTTACATTTCGGATATAAATCTCTCGCATTTTGAAGCATCGCATCAGATTTGTCGCATCCGATGACACTGACAGCACCCTTCTTTTTTAGTTCATGAACATGATGCCCGCGACCACATCCCATGTCACAAATCTTGAAATTCTTCTTGTCGCGTTCGGAGCCTTCCAACGCACCGGTGATATGAATAATCTCATCCACTTCCGCCTCTATTTTATTCGGTTGAATGAAGAGTTCATCATATATGTCGGCATAAAAACTATCATAGATTGTATCATTTTCATATACCTTGTATTTATCTTGTTGTTCAAACCCCTCGACGTGACTCGAGAAATCTCGCTTAATAAAACAGAATATCATCAATATTATGAATAAAAATGTAAGGAGTTCCCATCGTGATATGGATTGAATATACGCAGAAAATGATTTATATAATGACGCCATACTACACTACTAGTATTTCGTTATAAAATATATTATCGTTATTCTCACGCGAAAAAAACCCATAGACATAATAACGATAGCCTGGTTTATATTATTCAGCATGGCCGACCCAAACGAAATAAATGATATTCGAAGCGAATCCGACTTTCGAGGTATAACCTTTTCAGCCTATAAAAAAACGGATGTACGCAAAGAACTATTGAATAGTTTATCCAGTTCTAAAATAGAACCAGCGTGTTACTGGAGCGCAGAACTTGTATGCTCGGGACATTATCTTGAACTATGGGATATTATTATCACGTTTGCAAGCAAGTACATTCATTTAGCGAATCCTAAATTACCTCTTTATATTGAGATGCGTTATGAGAGTTTCAAGTCGATTATATCCAACGGTTACGTTGGGAATGAACTCCGCCTACGAAATCATCAAAAGATGCGGACATTATTCGCGGAAATCGTTTGTGTTCTCTCGAATTCCAAGCGACAACATAAATACGAGAGCGTTAAAATCAAGAAGAAGGAAGAATATGATATCGCCACGATGTCGCAACGTTTGAAAGCGCCACGCGTTGATTATGCACAGGAGTTTTTTAGAGAAAGAGATCCAAAGGAGATTTTCATAGCTATGAATGAATTTGCATATCATATCTCTCGTGACTCTAAAAATACTCTCTTGGCGTGTTACTGGGTCGAGTGGATCGTAGAGTTTGAGACGATTTGCAAGGCGAAGAAAGAGACGTGTCGATGCGAACGTAGATCACATATCCCGGTGGATGATAAACTTCAATTTGACCCGATATGGATGGTATGGGATATGATTATTGCGCGAAGTAATGACATGGAAGAATATTCTCCACTTACACAAAAAATAGTGAATAGTCTGTTACGGTTATACTGTGTCCGTTTCACGCCAGGAGTTCGCAAGAAGCGTCGTTATCTTGTTTATTTTGCGATTTCGCTTCTCACTACGGAATATGATAGTAAAATCGAAATGATTAATGACCGTCTAGTGATTGAAACTGCTATCGGAAATATAAACGCGATTTATAAGCAAATCAAACAACATGAGATTAGCCCGGATACTGATTATCTGTTTTCATCATCAGGTTATTCAGGCGACAAAAATGGAGATTTAGAGCGCACGATTAAGCGATTGGAGGCTCTGAACTCCATGAACACTATTGTTCGGAAAAAAGATGACGAATCAGAGACACCGCCACCACCGCCGGGTGTGCCAAAGAAGTATAGTCCATACGAATAATCTCTATATCTACTGTATATACACGGATGTCACTTCCTACTTTTAAATTCACGAATTTTGGCGCACCTACAAATAATGAAAGTGCGAATAGCGGGTTATCTTCCGCATCTAAAATGCAAAAATCAGGTATAATATTCGATACAAAGTCAAATATATTATCGGGTATTCGTGAAAAGGCTCAAGACACGTTCAAAGACGTGAAAATGCCATCTCTCGATATATTGGACGACAGCGGTGGCGGCGGTGCTGACGACGATAGTAGCAGTTTTTTCTCGATAGGAACCTTTATCAAGTTTATCCTTATCGTTGTAATCCTATGGTTTATGTGGAGTAGTTTGTCTAATAATGGAGATTTTCATTTAGGAATGGGGGAATTCGGTGATAAGATTAACGTGTTTTTCAAATCGATGGAGGAGAAAGGACGTGAGCTTGTCTCTCGCATGACAAATACGCCGATGCCTCACGCGGTTAAAGATAAAAATCACGATGACAGCGACTCTGATTCAGACTCCGATAGTGACGACGACGACAACGACAAAGCTGCCACCACCAGCCGCGGCAATACCTCCACGCCACATCACCCACCAATCCCACCCGGTATGACCAACAGCAGCGATAAAAAGCCCGGATTCATTAACGACGAGACGAAATATACATTTTTAGATAAGGCCGACAGAAGTTATACTGGCCCAGCGCCACGTGCCGATGACAGCACGAGTGTAACACAAAAACATCAAACCGGAAAGGGCGGATATTGCTATATTGGCGAGGACCGCGGCTTTCGAAGCTGTGTCAAAGTAGAAGCCAGCGATAAATGTATGTCTGGACAAGTATTTTCACGCCAAGATATTTGCGTGGATCCTACCCTGAGAGAATAAACGTCATTTTTAACCATAAACCATCTATAATGTATGGTTCAAAATACTATAAATATTGTAAAAGATTATATCATTAAGTATTTGATTTCGGGTGTATATTTAAATAATTCACTTGTTTGTTGCTGTCCATCATTATATACAAGTGTTATGGTAAGAGAATATGTAGTCCCAACAATAATGATCTCTCTACCTGCGGAAACTGACGGTATTCGTATTTTATGCTCACCGGTTCCCGAAATAGGCTGATTATAAATGTTCAAATCCTGTTTGAACGGAGCAGCCAATCCATTTACTCTTACAAAAGATATTGGATTGGCCGCCTGCCACTGAGAATTGATCGCAAATGTCATTTCAGCATATTCTAAACCTGATGGAGTATAATAACCGTCAATATTGAATATAATTGCTTTTGCTGAAGTAGGATTAACTGATACAACCGCTCTACTACTTTCACCACTCGTTAAGTAACCATTCGTCGCTTCAATAACAATCGAATATGAACCATCGACTAAATAACTATTATTAATAATACCAATATTGGCGCTGTACGACACCTTAGTGTCATTTGAAGAAAGATCGTACGGATATGTAATAACAGAACCAAGAGATGACGGTGGTGTAATTGTAATATTGTACAATTTAATTGTACTACCACCCGAATCCGGACGGTTCCAAGTGATATTAAGATAGTTTCGACTAATATCTGTCCATATCGGCGACAGTATTCCATATTTTGATGTCATGACTACATTACTTGGTATGCCTGGTTTCATGAGTGTTCGTGCAGTTATAATGGAAGACTCGGGGCCAATACCCACACTATTGATGGGTTCTATTTTGATTTCATATTTACTTTGGTTAAATAAATCACGCAAAACATAACGGCGTGTTTGACTTCCGGTAGATGGAATAATGATATTATTTATATCGAGCGTTATTTTTGTCCAAGTTGTATCAGGAACCTTACGATAATACAAGTTGTACATATTAACAGCTGGACCATTATATGATGAAATACTACCAGATGCGGTACTACCACTCGCACTACTACCGCTTGCACCGCCGCTGCTGCTTCCTGTATTTATCGGATCGGTCCATTTCAAATCCACCATAAGGTTTTGACGTTCGTCGGGTGCATTCGTAAATCCAAAGTCCTTAATGATCGATGGAACCGATGATGTTTTCAACGTGATTGTCGCCGGCAAGCTTGATAATCCGCGTTCATTCCCCGAAAATACTGATAGATAATATACAGTATTATCGAGAATCTCAATAGACCCGGGAATTCTTTCAAATACAACCGAGTTGCCGTTAATTTCACCGGAAACCGTATTATATGTGACTGTAGCTCCTGCAGCCGGTTTATATGGAAAAACACTTTTATATGGCGCCCATGTTTTATTATTCACAGAATATGTAATCACATAACCGGTGATTGGAAGTCCGCCGTTCGAATCAGGCGCATCCCACGACAACGTAACACGTTTATTCACATTATCATATTCGCTGATACGCAAATTCGTTGGTTCGGTCAGAACGGTTGTTGGTATATTCGATGTGAGTTGAAGACCGGCTTTATATTCATATGTTCGTTTATAGTTATACAAATTCACAGATGGGTCATAACATAATAACCGCTCCTTTCCAGGCACACCACATGCAGTTGTAAGACCACACAATAACCGACTATTTGCAGCGGTCGGTGGGCAAATTAACGCGAATGGACTAGCTGTATCCGTTATATATTTCGTCGAATTACCGATGTTTCGCATTAGCTCACCACGGGACGCCTTTGCATATTTCTGATTTTTCGTTAATCCACCGACGTTTTTATTATATTTCAGGATTTCGGTCTTACGTCGCATGTCATATACTTCATCGACCTGGCTTACTGTAAGTGGCATGCCAGTTGAACTATCCACCAAATTAGATGAACGACATTCCGGTTTAAAACGTGTCCAAAACTGGCGATTATATGGATTGGTATAAAATATATTATTATTACAATTAATAACTGCAGGTGTAATTTCAAATACATTCACATCAAACGTGGCGACCTTTTTATAGAAGTTCGTGGATGCTGGTTGAGTTACTGTGATTGTCGATGTTCCTGAGCCGTACATATACGCGGTATATACAGTAGTTGCTCCTGTCCCTGTGACCCTGATTTTCAATAAATTTTCATTTGATGAATGAATAACAAAATTATAACTCGAATCTTTATCAGTATTTGTTGAAGTTGGTGGCGTAATAATAAACGTTCCTTCTGAAGTCATTTTATTCATATCGGGTAATTTGTAAATCGTATTTAAATCACTCGTATTATCTGCAGGTGTCTGATTTGTGAAGGTAGGCATCGATTTATTGATAATAAGACGAATAGTACTAGTATAACCGACCATATCACCAATACGTTGGACCGATCTTTGATACATATGCGTTTCTTCTTGGAGAAATTTAATAAAAATATCGGAGTGGTTGCCATTTGGCAATAATGTGCATTTTTTGAATCTAATTCGGTTGCCTGTTATTTCTATAAAATCATTAATCCTAGTGAATGCACGCGGAAACCCGATGCTTAAATAATATTCAACTTGACTGTAATCGGGCGTTCCATCCAGTATATTTTTACGCGTTGTTGTTGCAAAATCCGAGAAATTCAAATCAACAAATCCATTCAAATATTCTCGTACGATAATACCATTTGTGTCTGGGATAGAGTTTGATATATTTCTTCCGATACCCGTAAAAGGTTGAATTAGGCCGATATTTGTTACTGTTTTCGTAATCGTAAGTGGAACCAATATCTTTTTTTCAGTGTAAGCTGGGACAACCCCGTCTATTGTCGCCGCTTGTTTTATTTCCATGCGAACGGTCATCGACGGAACATCATAACGAAACACCCCAAAACTATCATAAATACCGTTGATTACAAGGACATTTCGATAAGGCAGACGAATATCGCCCCCCCCTCCCCCGTTTTTATATAATCCGCCAATATTTGGCACGTTGCCTGGGCTTCCAGACGCCTGTGGAATCACGTAATAGTCACGGCTCAACGATACGACCGATACTGCGTAATTGTTTGTCGGAAATGAAAATGTGATACCGGTACTTGTATTGTTTGAAGTTAAATTGATAAGTGGAATGACGCCAATAAGCGTACTGCGTCGATTTACGATTTCAGCAGGTACATCTGTATCTCTAGGGCCTGCGCCAGGTTCTGTACTTGGTAATGTAAATGTCCCCGGTAAAAGCGTAAATGTTGTCGTATAATTCAAAGCATATACGTTATAACGATGTCCGTAGTCGCCGATAAAATAAACATCACCTGGGTTGTTGGGATTATCCGGATTCGATTGTTGTAATGATGGCGTCCATGTTGGGGGAACGCCAGCCATTATATTTTTTTACACCAGTATTGCTGATATGTGAGCGTAAAAAAATATTACCGCATGTACCAATTATTTGACAAATAAGACCCAGCATTCTTTGTAGATGATGCATCGCCAGTTGTTGTAATCATCTTCATCTTAGGACCTTCATCCACGATGCTCTTGATTTTATTTGAACCAATAGAGTAATTGAAATACTGTATCGTAGAAATATATCCACTAAAACGATTGGTCGCCTTATCCTCACCGATATTCACCTTTCCATAATTTTGCAAGGGGATACCTGCGGTCTTACGGCGCTGAGCTAGACGACCGTTGATGTATAAATCGATAACGTTATTTGTCACACGAATAACTGCATTTACCCAGTTTTTAATTGGAATATCGGTAGCAATAAGCTTCTCGTGCAAATTCTCAAGATTTTCGTCACCAGCTTCGCCTTTGCCAGTAACATCCACAACTGCAAGTAAAGAAACATTTACACCCTTGTCGGTTCGATCTGGATTAGTATCAGTAACTGAGTCTGTAAAACGGATATACAATCCCGGTGCATTATTGGGGTAATAAATACCATTCTCAGAAGACTTCGTTCCTTCACCGCCTTTGCTAAAGATTCTTGAATATTTACCTTGTTTAAGTGGAACCTGGTTGATGAAAAACCACGCCGACCATGTATATTCTAAACCACCATCTTCATTCATAGACCGTGCGATAAAAACAGAATCCGGCTTGGATGGGTCCTGTGTTATGTTCATCGCCATGTCTTCCGTATTCGCGGTTCCATCTAAAATATATGGCGACATACTAGGAAGCATCAAATACGACAAACCGATAATAGATAGTTTCACCGCTACTGAAAACACGATAAAGACCATTAAAATAAATGCAAATTTTGCGACGAGACTATTGGATTCCATGAAATCTTTTACACCAAAACCTCCACTAGATGTTCCAGATGAAGAAAATCCTGCATCACTTGGTTTCGAGAAACTAGATGTTATTCCTTTAAAAAACCCGTCGCCGTCAGCACCGCCACCGCCGCTCTCATTCATATTTTGTTATTTTTACGATTGGTTACTAATATAATCTAATAAAAAAACAATACATTCATAGTACAATTGAAAGTATTGTTTGAAACATCATATAGACGCTACGTTTATCATCTAATTATGTAGTCACACTCGCCTGTTCCTGATTATCTACGATGAAACTCAACTTCACCTTATACTTATTGAGGATGTCGCTCCAGGGGCTTCCGCCAAAGCCCTGCGAGTAAATATCCCATGCCTCCTGAGGTGCGATTGGCGCAGCCTTCAGTTTGACATTCGTGATAAAACCAACATCGTCTTTCTTGACAAGGTCGCTATCATCTCCTAAAACAATACTTTGGGTCTCTTGAATACGCGAACCAGTATTCACAACGCACGATTTCACCAATTTACCATCAACATAGACATCCATCGCAGAACCGTTGAAACTGATGATGAGATTCACCCACTTCTGCAGAGGGAAATCTGCGATTTCGCAATCATTCGAAGTAGATCCTCCACTCTGTGGAAAAATCTGGATCGTATTTGTATTATTTTTAAACAATACGCGGAATATGGTATCGTCGACGCCTATTCCTCCTGCGGAATTATGAAACCGTACGACATTTGTTCCATTTACCCACTTCTTAATGTAAAACCATATCGAGATAGCACTATTTGCTTTGAATGTACTCGGTAGATTTGAACTTTGTAATGTGGTTTTATTTGACCATTTTTGCATCGTTCCTAAAGTAGTGTAAGTCGTAGTTAATGCCTTAAAAATGACATACAATAGCAGAAGAATTACTATAACTGCTAAAACTAGTTTTGAATTCATGTTCGTATAAATATTATATATATTATATTACCGTTTATTCTATTAGACTCATTTCATTTACTTTGCATACATAGTGGTAGAACCGGCGGCTTTGACCTCGTCCTCTATAGTCTTCATTCCGATCATCGGTGGATTTTGAGATTTCAACATATTATACGTCCATCGTATTTGTTCTTTTGTTAGAGGAACCTTGTGAAACGCGAAATTGCAAATTGATCCATTCAACCCTTTCACCTTCTTTATTGCGTCACCGTAACCAACTGTAATCGGCTTCAGTTGAATATCTGGCATGATGAAATCACTCTTAATAATAAGTTTGGTATTCAAAAAGAAGTCCATCGTTTTCCCGTTGTAATTCACCACGAAATAATTCCATTTTTGAAGTGGAACCGGTGTATCAAGTTCTTCGTCATCTACTAACATCTTAATTCGTGCTCGTTTGTCTTTTGTTTTTCCAGAAATCATAGTATTGTAGTTAGTCCTTGAATTATATATCATTTTGGCGTCCGTATTTGGGTTGCCACTCATATCCAACGTATTACAAAATAATTTCAGTTCAGTTGTAGTTGAATTGTATGTTAAACGAGGAACATCGCCAAAATTAAATATCTCTAAATCTCCATTAGGCGCATCGACCGTGTTATTTAAGATGAACCATCCTGAAATAGAGTAGTTGTATCGTTTCTTTTCTTCGGCGGGGCAATTCGCCGCTTTATCTTCCGGCGTTCGGTCGATTCCTGTATTGTGGTAAATAAAAATTTGCGGGCTTTGAGTAGTTAAATTCGTATCATATTTCTCTTTCAAGCTCACAGGTGCAGCAACAATTTGCGACGCCGATGCACCGATATAGTTCAGGAGATAAGGCCCGCCGTATAAAATTGTAATAAGCAGTACCTCAATCGCAACGATAATCCAGATGGGACGCGTTGTATCACCCACTGTGATTTGTGACGATTGAAGAAAGTCAAGAAAGAGACAGGGAATGAAAATAATACCCAGCCACAACAATTTAAGTAGTTTCAGGCCTATGATGGATTTTGTGAGATGAAAGATGAACATGGCGAGTATCAATACAACCATGACACCATGCTGTTTATAGTAAGCAAGCGCACATAAAACGATGAAGAATATGGTATTGATGATGAAGCGGATATTACTGAAGAGATCGGCGACCGATGGTTTTGTTACGTCAGGGCCTCCTGCCACCGAGTTCTTGTTAGGATTGAATGTATCGATAAATTCTAATCCATAATGAAAAAATAGAATAGCGAGACCTAGTATTGTCATTCCTGTAACTGACATTCGATTCTTGTCGTCCTTGTCACGGTCATATATCCAAACAACGACCATCAATATAACGTAAATAATATGCGTTGCACCAAATGCAAGTTGTCTGAGCGGACTAGTCGCATCTTCCGTTTTAAGGTCATCGAACAAGTAATTCTCAGGCGTCTTTGAATTGGCTTTTGTGAATTTCTCTCGAAGATGGGCGACTAGACCGGCGATACCGACGATGGCGATGAGAACATATATGGTATGTGCTGTGGGCGAATTCAATTGTGCCGCGAAACCGCCTGATGCAGTAGCATCTGCACCATCACTTTTATTAGAAAATTCAGAGTCGATCTTATAGACATAGTAAATAATCGCGAGAATCAGAATTACAAGTGAAATAGTGAGTAAAATAACCTTGATTAGTTTTCCTATAGCGCTGACTTTGGTTTCGTTGATTGATGCAGTGGCGGCAGCGGCGGCGGCAGCGGCGGCAGCCGGGACTGATGTAACACTCGCCGGGTTTGGTGGTTCATCATCTGTCGGAAACATACGAAGATCGGTTTTGTTGGCATCCCAATTCCAGAATTTTAATGTATCCATCGCATTTTCACGTTTTGTGACAAATTCTGGAATTCCAGTCAAAGACGCGACCCCATAAACACCTGCCCGGAATAACACCGCAAACAATAACGGAACTAAATATATTGTTGTTAAGATTTGGCGTATTACTCTTTTAAACACATTTTCTTTCTCAAAATCCGCATTTACACGGGGGTTATCTCCATACATATTAAAAAATGACGGCATAACACAAATCGCAAGAAGAACCACAAATGCGATTGCCCATCCCCAATTATCAGGAACGATGGGTAATGAACCGCCGATTTTTGCTTCTTCCGCCGGTTTTGTTTGCGTTAAATAAACCCACCACCATGACAATCCAGCGCTGAATATAAGTAAAAATCCAAAAATAGCCAATCCCCAATTTATCCAATTTGGATCACCAACATTATTATACTGCCATACCTGAATCGACTGTGTGAATTTCAGAATTGATTCAAGCCCACCAGCATTCATTTCCTTCACAATCGGCAGCAATAAAATCGCACATAATAAAAGACCGACGATAATGACAATAAAAAATGCATCGATGAGTTCTTTCACACGAGGGAACATATCTCCTGTGAATTTGCTGGCAATCCAATCGCTTGTCTTTGGTGAAGTAGTGACACTTGTAAAAAGAATAGAAACCCACATCACAATCAGAATGACAGATAAAAAGGGAATGAACGAGAACCATTTGGCGAAACGGACAAACCAAATGCTGAAATCCTTCTTATCTGTAGTAAGATCGTTCGTTTCATCTTCGTTGTTCCTTTCATTTTCATCGTTCATTTCGTGCTTTGATAAAATATTGTCCCAGTCTTTTGAAAGCATTTTGTCTTGTTTCACTTTTTCTTTGTATTCCTGACTAAGGTGATAATAACGAGCCCGGACGAAGTTGTCATTTTCACATTCACCTTTAACAGAATGCAAGAATGTGCCTGGCCAGTCAAAACTATCTGGTATATATCCACATTCCGCCATTTTCAACCGAACATTATAGCACATGAGTATAAAAACGGTAATAATAACCGACAGAGATGCAAATACACCAAAGACAATACCAGTTGGGTCCTGAGTTTTTTTGCGTATTTCATCAAGACGAATGGTGATTGCGTCTTTTACAACTTGTGAGTCTTTGGATGGGTCAGAGTCATTAACAAAAACTGCATTCGGGTCTTTTTGCTTCAAATCTTTTATAACTTCCGCACGCAATTGCTGATAATATCCACTATTCATATAATCTCGGTCATTCGATAAAACTGTATCTACTGTAGGTATTTCAATATCCTCTGCGGTCTTCACACTCGATACGATTATAAAACATACAAAAATAGCCAATATAATATACATCGAGTATCTATGAACTATAAATTGTGATGTCTGACCAAATAAGACCAAACACAATATAATACCAGCAATCAACCAAATAATACCATGAACTAGAAATGGTTTATTTTCGAACGAACCGATTTCAGCTGTATTTGTACTGTCAAAACCCGGACCTCTCAGACTTTTAGAGAGGAATACTCCACCAGGCATGAATATGAATATGACAATTAGTAACAATAATTTACTTCTAGTACCTCCAAATTTCCCATTTGTATCATGCGTATTACTCCAGATATAATATCCAAGAGCTATAAAAACCGCAATTTGAAAAAATACACCAATACCTAACATCGTGTCCGCGCCAGTATCCGCGAGATTTTCTCGTAACTTCTTTGATTGGAATTCATCGTCTTTTAACTTAACACCCAATTCGTCTTTTATTTCATTTCCACGAACTACCATAGGAACCCCTGAGACAGTACATAACACGAAAAGACCGATAAGTGTATTAAGTGGAATATTCTGGATGAATGCATAGTTTGCAAACTTTTTTAATGCAAGCATGAAGAGAGAAATACCTGCACCACCTATGAGAATTGAACCAATAGTAATTAATCCGACTGAAGGATCATATGTGTCTTTTGCTCTTGATAATGCAATACTACCATATCCAAGACTGACGCCAAGAATAAAAATGCCGATAGGCAGTAAAATATATAATAACTGATTTGAAAATATATCGAATACTGTTCCGGACGGTTTTGGAAAAAATGGTGTGTTAGGACCATCTTTAAACGTAAGAAACTTATCTGGATTTAAATAATGAATATAAACAACAAATATAAATGCAATAATTAAAGTTACAAAAATTGACCAATTCCCTTTCATTACGTCCCATGAAACAAATCCTATTAATAAAATTACAACCAAAACGAGAATTGGAAGATAATTCAATAACGTATTTATATGAAATGACTCTTCTATTGATGCGGTGGATGTAGTTGTTCCTGCTGTGGATGTAGTTGTTCCTGCTGTGGATGTAGTTGTTCCTGCTGTGGATGTTATCCCAGCTACTGCTGCTACCCCCGCTACTGCTGCTGCTACACTATTCATTTATATACTTTGTTATAATGATAACAACACTCAGTTATAATTATAAGATATAATAATGTCATCGTGACTACGAACCCTACCGAGATACCGCCTCATTTCATTATAAAAACGACATCGCGGTCTTTTTTCCATGACAGTCGCGACATAAAGCAACTAAATTATCAACGTGATTCGAACCACCATGTTCTAATGCAATTACGTGATCCACTTCAAACCATGCTGGAAGCTGACGCTGACAATCACCGCATTTCCACCCCTGTTGTGCGGCGACGTACTTTTTCTTAGTTTCACTAACACTACGTTTGCTAGACCCCTTACCGGAGTTGAGAACTCTTTTTTCAGCAGCACTCATACCGGGGTGTCCGCCCCCGAACGACGGCTGCGCGATTGGTTGCGCGGCATGTGTTCCGACTGCACTGCTCATCGCCCCGCTCATAGCACCACCGTCGTGGGGGGGCGGAACCCCCGCGGAACGCCCGGTCATATCGAAAAATGGTGTTATCATATCTGCAGTACCCTTACTAATCGGCATATACTTAATGATATCGTTGGCGTGATAGAACAATTGCCTAGAGTTTTCAGGATTACGACGCAAGAACATAAAGAGTGATAGACCCACGAAACCGAATGTCGCCATCTTAATCCATTTTTGATTGCTTTGAAACATCTTTATCAAGTGCCCGTCATAATATGTATTCACGATAAGAACAGCGGTAATAATAAATACGATGTATTCGGTCTTTACCATTTCTTTGCGGTTAGGTTATATATAGCAGCGAATAAATCACCGAGCATATAAGTGGTCATTTTCTCACTTATCTATCTATTGTGATAATAATATGCCGCATAGCCCATACCTGTCAGCATCAACAGATACACGATTTTCTCTCGATACTTCAGTTCTTCCAGTATTTGTATAGGTTTCGGGCGATAATGCAGATAATATCTCTCGAGTGCATCATGTAAAGGCATCTCATCCTTCATCAGAATCACATTATATCGATTGTGGATGAAATGAACCCATCGAATAAACGAATCGCGGTTGTCTAAATATGGCGTAACAGGATATTTATTCAACATTCGATCGAATTCTGACGACATTTCCGGATCAGGAATCAGCATCGAGAAATTCTGGATAAAGTCATAATATTTTTTCCGGACAACGTCATTTACATGGTCTGGATAATTTACCGCAGTTGTCATTAAAAAGAACCAGTAATGTGGTCCCCATATCTTTGCGTCTAATTTCATGAAAATTGCCTATAATGAAACGACATAAAAACAATAATAGAAATACGATAAGCGCATACTGAAGATGGACGAAATCCAGGTTTCAGTATTTACAAAAGAACCAGCACGTCATATCGAAAATGACACAGAAGCGGTAAAAATAAACAATCCTAAATCTGCATTATCCTATCTAGAAATTAGCCAATTACGATCTGTAAATATTAAACAATCATCGGCTAGCGCGAATGCAGGTACGGCTGCCGGTTCCGGTGGAACTTACCGAGGTAAAATCGTCACGGGAACACTCGGTACTGCATCTGGTGGAGGAGGTAGCGCCGAGACAAACAAATATTTCTGTAATAATTGTAATCGTACAAATCACGTTTATAACAACTGTCGCGCACCTATAACAAGTATTGGCGTAATTGCATTTCGATGCGGTGAAACCGGACCCGAATTTCTAATGATACGCCGCCGTGACTCATTCGGGTTTGTCGATTTTATACGCGGCAAATATTCGTTAAACGACGAAGCTTATATCCAGCGCATTATTGATGAAATGACGATGACCGAAAAGGAGAATCTGCTGCGCCTTACGTTCGAACAGTTGTGGCGGCTATTATGGGGTGAATATACACGCGGAAGCCAGTATAAAAATGAAGAGCATATTTCGTTTGAAAAATACAGGCAGGTATTAGGCGGAATACGCACCAAAGACGGACGCGTAAAAACTCTTCACCAATTTATTGATGAATCAACCACGCGATGGATCGAAACCGAATGGGGATTTCCAAAAGGACGCAGGAATTATAATGAAAAGGACCTACCATGTGCGCTGAGAGAATGTCTTGAAGAGACTGGATATGATATCACAACAGATAATGTAATACAAAACATCGCACCATTCGAAGAAATATTTATGGGGTCGGATATGAAGTGTTATAAACAGAAGTATTTTCTCGCGATGGTGGATTTAGATAAGAAGCCGAAGAAGGCACACGACATCATGGAGGTAGGTCTCATGAAATGGATGACGTTCGACGAGTGTATTCAGACGATACGACCTTACAATTTAGAAAAGATCGGGATCGTTCGTAAAATCAATAACATATTATCCCGCTATCGCATATTTTAATATCATACTTCGGTGTATTTATAGTTCCTTTTTATTTCATGTACATATATAAAGGAACATTCTATTATATACAATAAATACGAATGGCAGAAGAAGATGAAAATATACCAATAGAAATAACGATTGCACCCGCTGCTGCCGCTGCCGATGCGACACCGCCGCCGCCCTTACCACCGCCATCTGTTGCATCCGTCGCAGCAGCGACTCTTTCTGCGATGCCTGATAAAAAACCGCCACGCATTATAATACCTAAAAAACGGACAGCCGCCGCTGCCGCTGCGGGAGGGGTCGCGGTCGCTGCTTCTATAGACCCACAACAACGAATTAGAATGATGAAAAAGGAACTTGATGATGGTCGCAAACGCCTGAAACCAGAAGATCTCAATAATCCATTTAGTAAAGACTTCAATAAATTACTCTTGAAAAAGGAATTGCTTGAACGCGAGATCACGTTACATGATATTGGAATGTTGGCACCCGACAGCGACGATGAACGCGCAGGCGCAGCTGCAGCCGACGGTCTTTATCCTACCCTAAATGATCCAAATTTTAATACCAAAATCGCCCTTCGAAAGGAGTTTTTCGATACCAAGATGGATGTAGATAATACGAAGAGTGTCGAAGAAGAGGCGGAGGTATTATGTAATGCGCAGATTGAACTCGCACCGAATCAGCAATTTGTCCGTAATTTTCTCTCGGTAGAGACGCCGTATAATAGTTTGTTGTTATACCACGGACTCGGAACGGGGAAGACATGCTCCGCGATCAGTGTGGCAGAGGAGATGCGAGATTACATGAAACAGATGGGAATAACGCAGCAGATTATCGTAATCGCATCACCGAACGTGCAGGAGAATTTCCGGCTTCAGCTCTTTGATGAACGCGAGCTCCGAGAGATTGAACCGGGTGTATGGAATATCCGCGCATGCACCGGCAATAAATTTATCAAGGAAATCAACCCGATGAATATGAAGGGTCTGACGCGTGACAAAATCATAAAACAAATCCGGCGCTTGATTTCGTCGCATTACTTGTTTTTCGGGTATAATGAATTCGCGAATTACGCACGAACGCATGCATCTAGTATCGGAATTTCGCAAGATGATGCGGTGATACAGGAAGTTCGACGCAAGACTACTACTTCATCGTCGGGTGCGTCGGGTGGTGTGGCTGGTGCTGCTGCTGCTGCCTCAACCAGAAAAGGCCGTAAATCCGCGGCGGATATCGCCAAAGCTGCTGAAATGGAAACTCTCGCAATCGAGACCTTGTCTGTAACGAAGTTGCGTAAATTGTTCGCAAATACGTTGATTATTATTGACGAGGTTCATAATATTCGTATCACAGATGATAATCGCGACAAACGTGTAGCGAAGATATTGTTTCAAATCGTGCAGAAAGTGAATAATGTGCGCCTTTTACTTCTATCCGGCACGCCAATGTATAACAGCTACAAGGAGATTGTTTGGCTGATAAACTTGATGAATTTGAATGACCGCCGCGCGACCATCGATATCGCGGATGTGTTTGATGAGCGGGGAAATTTTCGTTTGGATGAGGAAGGTCGAGAGATCGGGAAAGATCTTCTTGTTCGAAAAGCGACCGGATATGTCTCATTCGTTCGCGGTGAAAATCCATACACATTTCCGTATCGGATATACCCGAGAGAACACTCGCCTGAATTCTCGCTTCTTGCACGCTTACACGACGGCGGAGGCGGATACCCACGAACCCAATTGAACGGGCGACACATCGACCAACCCATCGAGCATATTGACGTTTATATGACGCAAGTTGGTGATATTCAAGAAGCGGCTTACCGGTTCATTATCAACGACATGAAGGCGATGTATATTTATAAGAAAACTGCGATGGTTCGGCGGAAAAAGGAGGCGACTGCAGAGACCGAAACTGGCAAAGGCAAAGGCAAAGGCAAAGGCAAAAAGGCCGCCGCTGGTGCCGCCGTCGCCGCTGCAGCTGGTGGCGACATAAATGAAACCACGGTTGTTGAGGCTGCCGACTTTCCTTCTTTTGAAAATATGGATACGATTGGATACGCCGCTGTCCAAAAACCACTCGAAGCCCTTAATATCGTATATCCACATCCATCTCTCATCGAATATATAAATGACCCGAATGATGAATTTGATATTGCAGCATGTATCGGGAAAGAAGGGTTGCGACATGTTATGTCCTATGAAGAGGTCGGTAATCCACCGATGCGTTTGAATTTTGAATATCGTCCTGAATTTACACGTGCATTCAAATTACCCAACGGTGAAACTACGACGAAAGCATCCTCGCGGATTTTTGCACCAGATAATATTGGGCGTTATTCTGCTAAAATCAAGAATATATGCGATAAAATCATGATTAGCGACGGTATTATTCTCGTATATAGTCAGTATATTGATGGTGGTGTTGTTCCGATTGCGCTTGCATTAGAAGAACTCGGTTTTACGCGTTACAGTGCTGCCGGCGCAAATTCATCGTTTTTTCGTAGCAAACCCACAGGAAGTATCGACGCGATTACGATGCTCTCCCAACGGCAGCACCAGGCTCAATTTCCTAGCCAACCATTCCGTCCAGCGCGGTATTCGGTAATTACGGGCGACCCCACGATTTCACCGGATAATTTACATGAACTGAAGGCACTCACCGACGAAAATAACACAAACGGCGAAAACGTGAAGGTTGTCATCATATCTGTCGCAGGAAGTGAAGGTCTAGATTTCAAGAATATTCGACAGGTGCATATTTTGGAACCATGGTATAACATGAACTTGTTAGAGCAGATTATAGGTCGCGCCATCCGTAATTGTAGCCACAAACGTCTGCCATTTTCACAGAGAAACGTTGAATTGTATCTCTATGGAAGTATGCTGACAAACCCAGACATCGAGGCGATCGATCTTTATTTATATCGACTATCTGAATTTAAAGCCGTAAAGATCGGCGCAGTATCTCGAGTACTCCGAACATCCGCAGTGGATTGCCTTCTGAATGTCCAGCATAATACACAAACGGCTGCCCAGCTGAATCAGGTTGTTCAGCAAAATCTCTCGTCACGCAAACAAATAAACTATCAAGTTGGCGCGCGCCCATATTCAGCATTATGTGATTATATGGAACGTTGTGAATATGTTTGTCGTCCGACATTCTCCAACGGACGCCCAATACAAGAACAGAATGATTTATACGGGATTGATGATGACAGCGAAGGCGAGAGCGAAAGCGGCGGCGGAGGAGGCGGAGGCGCTGGAGGTAGCGGCGGACAGGCAGCATCGTTACGGCCTCACAGCGATGTTCGTATGGATACATTTAATGAAAAGTTCATGTCGATGAACCTGGATAAAATCATTCATAAAATCCGGGATTTATACAAGGATGCATTTTTCTACAAGAAGACTGGGCCCAACGGAATTATTGCGCATGTAAATGCAGTTCGCCAGTACCCTATTGCACAAATCAATCTCGCTCTTACACAAATGGTAACAGACTCCAACGAATACGTAAATGACAAATATGGACGTCTTGGGCGTATTATAAACGTTGGCGATTATTACCTCTTTCAGCCTATCGAACTCACCGATAAGCGCATCAGTGTTTATGAGAGAAGTGTGCCAGTTCCTTATAAACATACGGAGATAGAATATCCTCTTCCAGCGGAAATAACAGAAGATTATTTGGGTATTCTTCCAAAACCGGCGGTGATGGCGGCTTCAGTTGTCCCGAATAAGAAGGTAGTTCAGAAATTGATGGCAAGTTCCGCGGCTGCATCGGCCGAAGCGGAGCCAGTAGTATCAGTACCTGTAAGCGCGTCTGTAAGCGCTGCTTCTGCTGCTGTGCCCGAACCAGACATTGCTGCGAACGCAGTAGAAGAAATAATAACAATGTTATCAAATACGTTTGATACGTGTAAAATCGTACATGAAAAACCAACAAAAGAACAAGAAGAATGGTATTATTATTGCGGTAAAGTAATTAACCAAATCTCTCAAACTGAAGAGTTTCAAACATCGAGAGAAGAACTATATGAACTCGTGATAGCCAACCTCTTGGAACATTTATCTTTTGAAGAAAGCATGACATTACTGAATTATTTGTATCATAAAAATAATGAGTCGATGAATATAGTTGCATCGGCTAGCGGCGGTGGCAGCGTAGGTATTCAACTATTGACACCGTTTGAGAGAATGTTACTGAATTATTACGCACAACAGGTAATACATCGTCCTTTGGTTGGGCGAAGAGCCGCCGCTGCCGCCACCGCCGCCGCCGCTGCTAAAGAGAAGACACCAGAAGACAAAGGAATGTTGTTATTTGACAAGAAAAAGAAAGAGCAATTTACACTAGTGGTATTACGGTATGAAACGCGTGAATGGACTGTTGCAGAACCAGAGGATGAGCGCGATTTCGAACTTCTTTTAGGAAAAATCCAAACTGAACAGATACAGCGTATGAATATGGTTATCGGATTTGTATCATTATTCAAAATGGAATATCTAGTCTTCAAGGTAAAGGTAATGTCGAAGAAGCGCGACAAAGGCGCCCGATGCGACCAATCCGGTAAAACAGACGCAATCAGTATTATTAATACGATTCTCTCGATGAACCCAGCTACCCAAGGCGACGATTATAAACTCACTACAGAGAATACGAAACAAAGAACCCAAAAAGAACTGTGCGTGTTTCAAGAGTTTTTATTGAGGGTGTTTCAAAGAAAGAGTATCAACGGACGCAAATGGTTCTTCACACCATGCGAGGCTTTATTGTGCGATATTGAGAGATTACATATAGAGAAATAAAGTATAGTATTATAGTAATATACGGTGGTGATCATTTCTAAGATGAGTATGTCAAAATTCGCATCATCAACGAACACTGTACAATCCGCACCCAAGTTAGGTATTTATACCACGATATTACTTACACGTAAATTAGAGATTCCGTTTCGCATTATTGGACGTAATGTAAAAGATACTCTGGAACATATTCTCTCGAAAATCGTGGAAGGAAAGTGTATGGCGGAGGGGTTTATTCGTCCCGGGAGCGTGAAAATCCTTACGTATTCCAACGGATACCTCTATGGTAAAAATGCAATATTTGACGTGGTATATGAATGTGAGTCATGCTCACTCGTCGAAGGTGTCGTGTTTTCATGTGTAATAAAAAATATCAGTCTCGCGGGTATTCGTGCAACGTTGAATGAACCAAAATCGGCTGTTACAGTTTTTATTGCGCGTGACCATCATTATGACCGCGCCGATTTTACGCGTCTGCAAGAAGAAGAGGAGATTCGCGTTAGGGTGATCGGACAACGTTTTGAGATCGGTGATGAATCAATTTCGGTGATTGGCGAGCTGGTATAATGCTTCAACAGAAATACCAGTAATGTTCAATATAATATTACAATCGTGTGTAATATTATAAACATGGATCATATCTTCACGTGTCAGCACTGTCAAGAACCCTTTGTAGTATCTCACAAGGAATTCAACTGTCGAATATTGCGTCATGGCGTATATAAGCATAACATGCAACCGATACCTCCTCACGCCAGTAAAGAAGAATGTGACGCATTAGTGCGCGACGGCTTGATCTTTGGTTGTGGCCGGCCACTTCAAATCATCGACAAGAATGCCGGCACAGATTCGCCTGGGTCGGCATATGACGTTATTATCTGTGATTACATTTGAACCAATAAAATTGATACCGATATAAACATATTTCTAGAAATGATATAGTCATAATGGCGTCGGCACTCGCGAAAACGAATATAAAAACCATTCGAGTCAAATCAAAAAAGAAAATGCCAGAGCCTGCGCCCGAACCCATACCCACACCCATCGCCGAAGCCGAAGTCGAACCTGAAGAAGAAGTCAATCCATACTGTGACCCCGAACTGTTTGTAAAACGACAAATCAACCGCACACTGACGATTCCCTTTTATAAAATAACCAAGGATATGAATATAACACAGTTACTAAGAACCGAACTTGCAAAGAGCGTAGAAGGGCGATGCTCGGTGGAGGGTTATATCTCTCCGAATTCTATTTCCATTTGTTCTCATTCATGCGGAACGTTGTCGGCCGCAAATATTCATTTCAATATCACAGCAGATTGTCTAATTTGTTTTCCAGATGAACATACTGTGATCAAGTGTGTTGCAAAGACGATAACCCAAGCAGGAATTCGCGCAGGTGCTAGATATTTGCAGCCAGGTCATGTATCACCGATCGAAGTGTTTCTCTCGCGTGATATGAACGCACAAATGCGCGAGTTATTCTCTCGTATCGAAGAAAATGATATTTTGACAGTAGAAATTATCGGACGGCGATTTGTATTACACGATACGCACGTGACGATCATCGCGATGTTAATAGACGCAGTTTCTCCGTGAATAAACGCTTACATTTTCCCAAAGGGTATAAAGTTTGATTATTATGTAATGTAAAATAATGTCGAGTGTATCTTCGTCCGCATCTGCTGCGTCCGGATCTTTTTATTCATCGAGTTCATCGACTGCAATCGCAAGTCTTACAGCAATGAATGAGATCCAAACGATTGCACAACATGTAGAAACAAAAACCAATTATTTGATGGCATTAAAAGATGGTATCGAAAATATGCCGGTTGTTCATCAAATTGAAATTTTGCGAATATTGAATACAAAGCATACCCAAATTAACGAGAATAAAAATGGCGTGTTTGTTAATATTTCCAAATTGAATAATGAATTATTGCAGGAACTATATGATTATATGACATATGTAATAAAACAGGAGAAGCAACTAAACGAAGTCGAAGAACATAAACAAAGTCTCACGAAGGAGTTTTTTGACAATAAAACGCATAAAGATATTTCGTGAAATAATATAGCACACGATGACAGGTATAATTCCTTGTCTCTATAATTCTTTTTCATTTACGCTTGAAAATATTGTCGGCGGGGATATTGTATGTTACAACCCACGAATTTCGCACGAACGAAATGTACCTGTACCTGTACAGGTAGCACCGTCTCTGGCGCCTGCACCGGAACCCGTGTATATTCCATCATCGTTAATTGAAACCAGCGATACCGACACTGAGACCGACAGCGACAGCGACACCGATAGCACCGTTGGCTGCGATAGCGATAGCGATATGTCTCAGTCACAATCACCGCTGCCGACGCCATCCATCGCGTTTCACCCAGACATCATGACACAATACAGATATTCGACGTCCGGCTCAGATTCGATTCTATGGTCGGCGTATATTATGTTGTACGGTATTGAAAAGTATGAAACAATCGAAAATCAATACGTCGAATCAAACCGATTTAAGTTCGAGTTAATCGAAGTGTTGCGACAGAACAAACCAATATTGAAAGCAAATAAAATCAAACTCAACGCAACAGAAGAATGTCTTGTCCATAAACCATTTATCGCATTAGAAACACTACATGCTGTTGCGGTGTGTAAGTCGCTTTCGGTGTGTATTGTTCAGGACCGTAAATATTATGAAATAACAAATGGCAGTAGCGGCGAGGGCGGCGCATTTATTATTGAAAAAATCAAGGGAAAATACGTATTATATACTGCACCGAATAAGCTGAATATGGATTACCTCGCATATATTCGTATGAATTATTGGTTGATGGAGAGTATATCTGCGCCGATTCGCCCGATATCGGCATACAAATTGCAAGACCTTGTCGATATTTCACAAAAACTAAATCTACCTGTCGTGAATCTGATTCCGGGGAAATTCGGGTCGATGGGGACTGAAAAACGAAAGACAAAACCGGAGCTATATGAGGCGATTTGTAGATGTGTATAAAATTGAACTATATATATGATTAACGTATAAATATTATATCACAATCATATATATACAATGCGAAGAAACCGCAGTGTTGCCGATAAACAATCAGAGTTCTCAAATATTGTCAAACATTATTTAGAAGCGATTATCGACAAGACAGATGGTGTTCCCGAATTAGAAGTCCGTTTTGGAACGCGCGGAAACCAAGCAACGACGAGGGATAATTTCGACGGTGTGCTTCAAAAGCTACTTTCGTCTGGGTTTTCATTCGCGAAGAAGAACGCGTATTCTCTGAAAATCCAGAATGAATTCATAGACCAGAAGACCGGTCAGACGAAGCTGTCGCTTATACGTGCGGAACTTCACGGAATCAACGATGTCCAGAATTATTGTAAAACGAATACACCCGACGAAAAATATGTCCTCTTTACGCAGAAGATGTACGCAAAGACCGGTGGAAGTGGTGGCGGCGCTCGCGGGGATGAAGAAGAAGCCGGCGGAAGAAGTGGTGGCGGTGGCGGCGGCGGAGAGACGATACATCCGGTCATTTTCGACGACTTCAATTTCAAAGTGAGCTATGAACGTGAAAAACGTATCGCAAATACATCTACCCTCGCAAGGTCCATCTTAAAAACATGGAATGACAACAAGAAGACATTTCGGTATATCAATCGAAGCACATTAACGCATCCAGATTTTCCGTTTCAAATCGATATGAGTGTTGTCAAGGAGTCTCATAAGGACCAGGCTGGATATATCTCTGCATCGACATTTGAGGCCGCGAAAGTTCTTGAAAGCCCGATACGTTATGAAATCGAAATAGAGGTGATAAATGATCTCGTTGGCCCAGGGACCGCATTCAATCACCCGAAGCATCTGTTGGATAATCTGCGTAAAATGATTAAGATTGTAATGTCGGGATTTCAAGGAACGAATTATCCGGTTTCTTTGTCTGAAATGCGGGGAGTCCAGCGGCGATACTATGAATTATTATATCCGGATGAAAAACAAGGAGCCGACAGTGAGAGCGACGACAGCGGCGATGAAGCCGATCGTCGGCGTGAGCGCGACCGTGACCGTGAAAGAAGAAGTGGAGCCGGCAAAGACGATGACGAACGTGAGCGCGAGCGCGAACACGACCGTGAAAAACGCGAACGCGAACGCGAACGAGAACGCGAGTTAGACGCCGGACGAAGAAATATTCAACTTCGCCCCAAACATTTCATCGGACCATGTTCTTATACCCTTCAAATGCAGAATATTCGCCCGATTGACGCCGACTCAAAAGTCCCCAATATTCGTATGAATTATTCAGTTACAGAGAAAGCTGATGGTCATCGAAAACTCCTATTTGTTGCACCAAAAACTGGCCATGTATATCTCATCGATACCAATATGAACTTCCAATTTACTGGCGCTGTATCTTTGAATACGAAATTACACAATACACTCCTTGATGGAGAACATATCCTTCATAACAAACGCGGTGATTTCATCAACTTGTTCCTCATCTTTGACGTGTATTTCGTTCATAAAGCAGATGTTCGTTCGCGTTTGTTCTTCCCGATGAATGAAGATGAAGTTCTCACAAATTTTCGACTACCTTTAATGGAAAGCGTCGCCAAGAACCTTCAATTGAAATGTGTATCTGGTGGCGCGGATTCGCTACCGCCGATTCGTATTGAAACCAAGAAATTCGAAATAGCCACTCCTTCGTCTGGATCGGCGTCGTCTGGATCCGCCGGGGTGAAATCCATCTTTGATTGTTGCGCGATTATATTGCGTAAATCTGCAGAACATCAGTTCGAATATCACACTGACGGTTTAATATTTACACCGATTGATTTCGGTGTTGGAAGTAATGTACGTAATGACAATACTGTATCGGGACCCCTATATAAAACCACCTGGGACTATTCTTTCAAATGGAAACCGGCTCACATGAATACAATCGACTTTCTTGTTACAACGAAGAAAGGTGAAGACAACGAGGATCTGGTCAGCAACGTCTTTAAAACCGGCGTAGATATGTCCCGTTGTATGCAGGTCCAACAGTATAAGACGTTGATATTGCGTGTAGGATATGACGAGCGAAAGCATGGATACTTGAACCCGTGTGTTTCGGTTATCGAAGGTGCTGGTGCGAGTGCGACGACGAGTGGTGGCGAATATAGTAACAGCGATAGCTACAAACCCGCGCCATTTTACCCAACATACCCTTATGATAATGATGCGCACGTTTGTCATCTTATGTTGCGCCCGGATGAAGCCGGGGTGAGCCAGATGATGACAACCGAAAACGACATCATTCAAGATGAAACCATCGTTGAATTCAGTTATGATGAAACGCAACCGGTCAATTGGAGATGGTCGGCATTACGTGTTCGCCACGATAAAACAGCTGAATACCGCGCAGGTGGGAAAAATTACGGCAACGCTTACCATGTCGCAAATAATAACTGGCATTCTATCCATAATGCGATTACACCGGAAATGATAATGACCGGACAAGACATACCGGATGAACTCTCAAATGACGACATCTATTATAATCATGTGGAGTCGGGTAGCGCCGGCGGGGGCGGCATCGATATTGGTCGTGGAACTAAAGTCCGCACTTTGACAAAGGGAATGCGCGATTTTCATAACTTGTACGTCAAACGCAAGCTCATCATGAGTGTTGCGCGTCCGGGTAATTCACTTATTGATCTTGCCGTCGGAAAGGGCGGCGATTTACCAAAATGGATTGCAGCCAAACTCGGGTTTGTTTTCGGTATTGATTACTCGAAGGATAACCTGGAACATAAATTCGACGGTGTTTGTGCGCGTTATCTTGATGTAAAGAAAAAGAAACGCAATATTCCGGACGCGATATTTATTCATGGCGACAGCAGTAAGGAAATCCAGAGTGGTCAGGCCGCAATCAGCGAGAGATACCGTCTCATAACCCGCGCGATATTTGGCGAAGGGGCGAAAGATGCGAGCTTATTAGGTCGCGGCGTTTATCCGCATTACGGTCGTGGCTCGGAAGGTTTTGATATCTGCTCGGTTCAGTTTGCGGTTCATTACTTCTTTGAAAACATCATGAAGGTGCATACCTTTCTTCAAAATGTGTCCGAATGTACAAAATTAGGCGGTTATTTCATCGGAACATGCTTCGATGGTGCGCGAATCTTTCAGGCGTTATCACGATTGGAAAGTGGATCAGAGATGAGTATCCTGTCATCGACGGCATCGGCAGCGTCATCATCAGATCCACAGAAAATGTGGTCAGTTCGTAAGAAATATCATCAGACGGAATTTGAACCGGATAGCAGTAGTATTGGATATGAAATCGAGGTGTTTCAAGATTCAATCAATAAGGCGACGCGCGAATATCTCGTGAATTTCGACTACTTGACGCAACTTCTTGAAAATTACGGGTTCGACCTTGTAACACCTGAAGAAGCGGAGACGACTCTGACGAATCCTATGCCGGACGGCACGGCCACATTCGACGGAATGTATCATCAAATGGAAATCGAGTGTAAGAAGAAACGCGAAGAAGGCGGTGGCGGTGGCGGTGGCGGTGGCGCAGACGCGGACGCGGGCTGGGAACGACGATGCCAACAAGAATACGGTTCGGCGTTATATATGTCGGCGGAAGAGAAGCAGATTTCATTCTATAATCGATATTTCATATTCCGAAAGAACCGAAATATTAACGCGAAACAATTAAAGAGCAGTTTCTTGAGCTATGCCGGATTACAAGAGGAACAACACCGTGCGTCATCTACGACTGATCAGACGGATGAAGCGATGGAGCATCTTGCACTTGAAAAGATTGCAAAAGCATCACGACCGATCGATGTTGCTTCCAAACCCTCAATCGCAGCACACATTCTTGAAGAACGAAGGGGGCGGGAGTTGGCTGCTGCGGCTGCAGGAGAAGCAAAGGTTGCAGGAGAAGCAAATGTTGCTTCAACTACACTCAAACTCAAACCCAAACTAAAGAAAGTGACTACTTTAAAGGCAGCGGCAGCGGCAGCGGCTGCACCTGTGGAAGAGGAAGCGCCATCAGCACCTATCGAACAGATAGAGAAGAAAATACAAAAACGAACAAAGAAAGCGAAGATGCCCGAATCAGACAAGGATGTCGTAAGTGGTGGAGTCGAAGCAGAAGCTAAACCCAAGCGTCAAACGAAGAAGAAAACGGACTTATAAACATTTTCAGAATAAATATAATCGACATACATGTTTAAAAAATCTCCCAAAAATTGTTTTAAACCTGTATTACCATCGGCCGTCGTCAGTGCGAGCAGTGCATCATCTGCATCTGGCGTAGGACTAGGAGGAGCAGGACCAGAACATGAAACCACCGAACTACATAAATCAAATAATGGACCAATATTATCATACTTTAATTATTTTTTATTACCACAAATCGACATACTATTAGGCCCAGTCGGAGATTATGTCCCACTAGAATTGCGTGTAGTGCGTGACGATAATAATCATGTTTATGTATCATCGTCGATTTATGCGCATTTGTGTGATATCAAACACCAGATTGAAAAATACCAAGATACATGGGATAACATTAAAAAATTCACGAATCCATATGAATACATACATTCAAATATTACGGGAAATAAAACAAACATCAGCAAGTTGAGGCCATTATCGCGTTCATTTTACAAGATGATTGAAATCATTAAGAATAACAATATTCTTTCGCAATACCAACATACGGTTGTTCAACGTCCAGAATATAAAATGGGAATAAAGACGTTTCATCTCGCAGAAGGGCCTGGTGGATTTATAGAAGCAATCGCGTATTTACGGGGGTCGGAATATCAGCGTCAGATGCGTGAAGATACGAAATCGGCCGTCACGGCTGACAAACCCGACGACGTGACGCCAGCCATACAAATTCTCAAGAGGAATACAGAGTTTCATGATGAATATATGAAAGAACAAGAATATATGAAACTGTCACGGCGTATATTTGAAAATCAAAAAGAATCGACAACCGGTACGGTGGGGGCGGGAACAGGATCGGTGAGCGTTTATGGAAATGACCGTCATTATGGCATGACCTTAGTAAATGATGACCCGATATGTCCTGGGTGGAAAAAGACGCGCACATTTCTGGAAACTCATCCTAATGTAATTATTGAAAATGGCGCCGATAAGACCGGCAATTTGATTTCTTTGGAGAATTTTCTGTATTGCGCGGAGAAATATAAAAACAAGATGGATATTGTTACAGCAGATGGAGGGTTTGATTTCTCGGTGGATTTCAACCATCAAGAAAGTATGGCGACACAATTGGTATTATGCGAAGTATTTTATGCACTTGCGATACAGAAACCGGGAGGATCATTTATATTGAAAATATTTGACGTATTTCATAAGGCTACCGTCGATATATTGTATATTTTGAGTTACTATTATAACAACGTATCGATTATGAAACCATACACGAGCCGAATTGCCAACTCCGAAAAATACGTTGTATGTCAGGGATTTAAGATAGCTGATTCTACGCAAATTATACAGCAATTTGCGAGTATATTTCATTTCATACAATCTGCCGCCAACGACGGCGGGGTCGGTGTGACATGTGACAGCGTATTGTCATCTTTACTTCCATTCGACCATGACCTATATTTTTTAAATCGGGTCGAAGAAATGAATGCGATGGTAAGTTTTCAGCAAATCGAGAATATCACATCCACGTTGTCGATTATTACCAATCATAGAAATGCGGAGAAATTAGAACAATATAAACGCGCGAATGTGAATAAATGTATTGCATGGTGTGAGAAATACGACATACCTCATAATATTCATCACGCGTGTTTTCAATCTACGAATATATTTCTTCATAAATCGATACCGGCGTCGTCGTCTGCATCGGCGTCTGCGTCTGCGTCTGCGTCTGCGTCTGCGTCGGCATCTGCGTCTGCGTCTGCGTCTGCGGTATATAACCAATAAAAACGGTCTAAATATATATCAGAATGTATGGTAATATAGTAAGAATGCAGAGTACTTTACAATTCATCGCTGGACAATTAAAAAAACCGAGAGAACGATTCGAGACGATATTAGAGCCACTTCAAGCGCTGCTTCAAATAGGATTTCTCGCATTTTATCCGATTGGAAGTAAATTGGCGATTCACAATAATATACTTACGGTACAGGCGCCTGGATATACGCAACATATGCGTCGTTGGTATAATAACGATAAAAAGGAGGATGTGTTTTATTTGTATAATGTATTCTCTCGGTTCAATAAATTCTATAAGACGGTGCTTGCAGGTGGCGGTGCAAATACAGGCGAGAACGCGGCGTTATTTACGCTACTGAATGAACTTGCGAAAACAGGTATCAATAATTTGACGCGGACATATAACCAGACTGATAAAATCCATATTCTTCATACGCTTCAAATGTATAAGGGGATGCTGGACAATCCTGAATTGGTGCGCCGACTTGCCAAAACTGACGACGGTGGCGGCGGCGGAGGAGGAGGAGCAGGAGGAGCAGGAGGAGCAGGAGGAGTAGGCGGCGATGATAACGAACCCGACTTTGAGAACGATTTGCCGAGACAATTTCCGCTGAAGATTCGATCTCCAACTTCGTCGCCACAATTACGCCCGATTACGGCGGGTCCGGCGACGACGACGAGCGTACCGATTGACAGTTTAGTCGATACAAACGTTGATATCATTTTCGTAAAAATAACGGATTTGTATTCACAAGATGATTATACGATTATTTATCATACACTCCTGAAAATCCAAAGTGATCCCCAGTATTATATGAATTATATTGAAGGATTGAATAAAATATTGGAACCGGTGAATATTCGCATCAAAAAATGGATTGATGACAATATTGTGTTTTGATACACATCAGTTGCGTGTATTGCGCTTGCGACTTCTATAACGACGACGACTATTATGTTTGTTCTGTTTTTTCTTTCGTTTATTTGATTTAGGTTTTAACGAACATTTATTGCCGCCTTTACTACTAGCACTATACATTATATCGCCGGTTCCAACAGGCGTAAATTGCTGAAAATCTTTCTCAGGAACTAACATGATATATCCTCGTGCAACATCATCACCGTTCACGGCATTTTCACGAACTCCTGCTCCATGAATGTCTGAGTGATACACCGCTCCTTTATACCCACTTAAAATATCTAACTTTTGTACCAAATACCAATATTCTGTAATATCTGGAGTTAATGGATCGTTTCGAGAATAAATTAAACCTCTACTAATCATCTCACGCATCTTTGTATTATCTATTATAGTTATAGGATGTCCATTTGAAGTATACACCGGTGACAAATAAGACTCTATTTTAGCACTCCAACCACCCCAACCACCCCCACCTCCTCCTGAGGGTGCAGGTGGGGGTATCGTGACGAAAACATACGCTTGAGCATGATGTGCTTTATTTTCATTAGTTAATGCGATAGGTTTTAATTTCGAATTTGCGTCTTTATATACATATATCTTTGCAAAAATATGATTAAATGGATAATCTAAAGTACGAAGACGGTGACGACTAGCATCGGCAGCGCGCTCGAGCGTCGGTTCCATGCACTGACAGTGACTATTTAATAATAACTATATATAATATATTCATTATAAATTTACTCCATCTCTAATTTCACCCAACATGGAATATACGGCGCGTTCGATAATTCGCCTTTTATTTTACGAGAGAATTCCGGGAAGGGGATTTTGATTTTCGCGTCTTCGCCCGTTTTCACGAAGTGGTTCAGTTGTTTATATAATTCGCGAATTGCCGGATAGGAAATATTCATCTGTAGTTCGGTAAGTTTGTCGATTATCGGCCGTATTTGCTCGCGGCGTTGTTCTTGCGTTCGCTCGGTCTGTACAGGTATGAGATTCGCTGCATCCGCGCCCGCACCCTGTGCGTATTGTTTCTTCTTTAAGTTCCGTTTCCAGTGCTTTCCCTTGCCATATCGGGTATTATCAGCAGGAGTGTCTGCGATGGTCGTAGTGACATTGATAGCCGTGGCGTCGATAGCGGCGGCCTCAATATGAATATCCTCAATATCCTCTGGAATTAACAAAGATTCTTGACGTAAATTATCTTCAAATGACTTTGGCTCATGGAGAAGTGGTGGCGGCGTCAGCATAGGCAATAGCAACGGCGATAAACTAGCATCATCGACAATAGACGCTCTTGCGTCCATAGATATATTTGCACCCATTTACTACAATAAGATACAATAAACTAGATTTTTTATACCTATTTTATTGACATAAACAAACGCCTAAAATACAACGTCAAACTCGTCATTATACATTTTATCGCCCTTCTTGATTTCAAGGACCTCACGAAAGGTCTTACTTCGCATAAGCGGAACATTCGTTCGTATTTTCAGGTTGAGATGAGGATTCGTTAGTACCTGCACGAGGATTTCGCGAAAGTTGGCATACTGACGGTTCTGTATCGCGTAATATGTATAAAAATTCATAAATGAACTTGTCCGCACATGTTCATCACGAGTCATATCGGTTACATCGTCATATACGTGACGATGATACTTGTTGAGCGCATCTTCACATATAGCAATACCGGTTACATCCGCTAGATTTTCAGATAGCGAGAGATTTCCATCGATTACAAATCCATCCTTTCGAGAGACTTCTTCGTATTGACGACGTATTGCCGCGATTTTACGTTCGTATGTAGCAACGTCGTCTTTGGACCACCAGTTTTTAATCACGCCTTTATGATTATATGTTCGTGAATTTACATGAAGCGCGTGAGAGATTTCATGTCCAAATGTAAAACCGACCGACGCTAAGTCGTATTCATACCCGCGCCCAAACTGCACATTCATACTATGCATATATGCGGTAGGAATATAGATACTGTTAGAGTTCGGAGTATAATATGCATTTACGACAAAGGATTGATACCCGACGAGTTTCATCGTACCCCAGTTCATAACATCGAGGTCTTCTGCGGATAACTTGTCGTGAGAAGGCGCGGATTGGTGATGCTTCGCGATATATTCCGTGCGCTGGATACTGCGTTTGAGTAAATTACCCCATGCATCTTTCGGGTCATACTCCAGGTTCGTCGGGTCGGGTGCCGAGAGATTCGCCTCGCCAATTTTAAGTTTTATCGTATTCAACTTTTTAAGAGCACCCTTCTTGGTATATGCCGACATCCACCCGTTCCGTTCGATACGGGCTTTATAGCATTCCAACATCGTATTTCCAATCTCTCGAACCTTTGCAATCATTTCTTCATTTTTATATCGCTTCGTGAATTCCTCTGTCATCGTCTTCGGGAAGGCATACGCAAGTCCAATAATAGGAAAGTATTCTCTCGGAAAGTGTGTTTCTTTTCCACGAATCAGCGTATCGTTGAAGTCCAAATAAATATCGCGCCACTTGTCATGGAAACATATGAGTTGACGGAAATAAATAAAATACCAGTAACTCTTCCATTTATCTGACGCCCATTCTTTCTTGAGGAGTGTCATTACCGTATTCAAATATCCAACTTGGTTGGCGATGAAATACGAAGGAACACTCGATGAAGTGCCACCGCCGCCGCCGCCGGCGTAACCAATCCATTTCCCCATCTCTCGCCAGTCTATACCCGTAAGGCACATTGCATCCTGGGCGAGAACGCGTGTTGCTCCACGAATATTATTCTTATAATGCGGAAGTTTCAGGCGTTCTTGCATATTTTCGGTGGTTTCGTTAATACCGGTTTCACAATCGCATGTTCGATGTTTCACCGACATCTTCTTTGTAGTTGCATTTACCACACCTGAGAGATGTGGCGGTTTGTCACTCTGTTTTTTAGACTGATATATATTCGCATAACTATCATCAAACCGCGGATCTGTCACATTCATACACGAAAGTAACGCGCATTCGATATCATAAACATCTTGCACCTTGATATTATGGGTGGTCTCATAATCTTTCCCGAGACATTTCGAGAATACATCCCCGATAAAATGCAAGAATGCGCTCGTAATTCGCTTCTTATATTTCATGTATTCGACTGTTTTCGTCTCTGGTCCGCCTTCATTATCATCGGAAGCGGCAGTGGCATCGGCGATACCATTTTTGTTTTTCGGAGTTCGTCGTCCTCCCGTTTGACGAATAACCGTAGTATTGCTTGTATTCAAACGCACGCCTCGCATCTGTTTTTCAATAATAGAGTCACTTAAATAAAACCGGTAATCGTATAAAGACAGCGATGGCGAACCAACGTGTGCAGATAATTTACCGGGGGTGTATTCATCGGGATACACAGTCCATGTCACCGGAAGTGCCCATCGTATCATTTCATTTTGATTCATTATTCCGAGAAATTTATAGAGATTGTTTTCACAAACGAGTTCGTTATACAACTTACAAAACTCGGAAATGTGACGAAGAATAGGTTCAGGGTGTAAATCGCGGAATGATGCGGCGATATTCTTCATTTGGTGAGATATTGCGTTGCTTGTTTTACTGTCATGGGTATATTCGCGCACCATCGTAAGAGTGTTTCGGTACATTTCATCTTGTATTAGTTTGAAATTGTCTAAAGGCCGGATGTACTTTAATTCTCTCGGAAGCGTCTTTGGTACTTCGTTCAACCATTTCTGGTTCGCCCATAAATAAAAGTTGTTATTGCGAAGGTCTTTGGCGTTTGTATTGCGGCGCGTATGTTTATGACGAGAAGAACGGTGTATATGACGATTATGACGCGTTTTCATTACACGAATGTATAGATATACAGCTATATATACGTGAGATTATTCTCTAGCACTTCAAATGTGGCCTTTTTACTGCCCGATTATACAAGTTGCAGTCAGGCTTAAATATCTTGCTCTTGATGAAGTAAGGTGCGCCCATCGAATCGCCGTGATATTGCCCAGCATTTCCGGCTGCAACACCATAAGCCGACTTAAACGAAGCACCATTCTTCGTGATGGTATCGAGCTTCAATCTCTCGAGTCGAGTTCCGGCCGACACCGCACCCTGAACACCGTATTTCGTATTATTCGGCTTGTGAATCACGGTTGTCCTGCATCTGTTACGGTCGGCTTCATTCGGATATATTCTCTCAGCGTTACCGCAATTCGTCGAATAATACACCTGTGATCCAGTACTGGAATTACTTGGGTTGGCAGGTGTTCCGTCGGGGAGGACATACTGATTGGCGGTCCCCGACATCTTCGAAAAGGTTTGCTGCTGCTGATACGTACGGCACCTAGCTTGAAGATAAGACGATGTATTGGTATGATACGCGCGACTAACATTCGTATTTCCGCTGCGAATGATACGTTTTTTCGGATTGAACGAGAGATTCTTCGTTTCATAAATACCGGTATTGATTTGATATGACCCGGGTTGTCCTGGAACACCCACCTGTTTATAACCGGGATTCTGTATTATTTCATCTGGCATGCATTCGCGCAAGAAGGGCCTGGCGATGTCCTCAACGAGGTAGTTCTGCTTTGATGCCACGCGCGAATCACATCCACAAGCGGTTCCTCTAAAAACGATACCACCGGGGCGGTCGATAAAACCGATTGTAGGGCGAGATTTATTGGTAGAAGACGGCATGAGGCTTTTACGCCAGTGCTTGATGGGTCTCGGCTTGAAACTAGACCGTTTGATTACATTTTTGGTCTCAGGAAAATTACAGCATTTGGTGTCGCGACCAAAGTCGTTCGATGGATTACCTACAGTGGATGGACCATTTTCTGCTGGACGTGTAAATCCGGGATAGACGCTTCGTGTAGTGGATTGTTTGGTGGAACGAATAGCGACCCTCATCGTTCTAAAATTAAGTGGCCATGAAACAAAATTCTTGCTCATTTTATGTATTCGTATATAACAAGTAGATAAGATTAATTTAGATAATGTTTGAGTATATTCAGTTTTATACGAAAAATCTCTCGAACTTCGCAATATTACTTCTTATTGGTGTAAGCATCGCGATATTGGATATTACTTTACGTAACGTTGTCCGGGATGTATATCTAAATGTTCGAGAGAATATGAAGCTACGGCATGGCGGAGATGGACGTGAAGGGATGGAAAATAAAGACGCGAAGGACTCGAAAGGTGCGAAGGACGCGAAAGGTGCGAAGGACGCGAAGACTTCGGACAAAGAAGACGATGAAAGTTGTCCCAAAGATTGCACCGCTGTTGAAGCCTTACGAAAGAAATTAACCGGATTGATTGAAAATGCAGCTAAACTTCAAAAGGACATCCAAGCAAATAATGAAATTATTAAGAGCCAGCATAAAACAATCGAAAATATGCAAAAAAGTGTGCAGAAATTGATTGAAAAATCAAAGTAATAAAATAAGAACGGAATGTAAAGCCAATATTATGATATATAATTCATTTGTCCATGAAGATGACGACATATTTAGGTCAAATGTAAAACAGTTCATAAATGACACCGACAGTCATCCTATTGTAAAATACAAGGCATTTATCTTTGCATTTTTATTGATAATAGCAGGCTTGTTGATATTACTATTCTTCAATCGTGATAAAATATTAGGCCATTCCTTCTGGAAACACTTGTTTGTTCCTGTCTCAGAGTTGAGAGATAAATATCAGGCGATGGCTTCACGTAATCATGACGATCACGATGTCTTTGGTTATGACTATAATTATCGCAATACAGATGCTGCTATTTTTCGCGAAGCGATTGAAGGAATGACGACCACGACCACGACAACGACGAAAGACGGAAAAGCCACTACAAAATCAGGCGAATTCGTAAGCGCTGATACGGAAAGTGCAGAAAAGAAAAAGAAAACACCATGTGATACTGATTGTAGTCAGTATGTCGAATTAAAGGGGAAAATAAATGACCTGTCAAAATACGTGAATGCTGTGAAGGACCAAAAGGACGAAATCAAACAAACTTCAGATAAATTACAGGAATTAGGAAAACAAATCGAAAACCTAAATAAAACACTTTCACCTGGAGGACAGGTAAAGATAACGATGTAATGATACCGGATTCATGAGATAATTATTTAATCTCATGAATAAGTAGTAGTATAAATAGTAAGATAATGTCGTCATTATTAGGTCCATCGTATGATTATTGGAAAAGTATCAAACAACCCTCTGAAATGGGAATGTCGCCGGGGTTTTCTCTCGGAGCACTCGCCACGAATGTCGACGGTCTTCTTTCCTATGTTGAAGTTCTTATTTCAGGAACAGGTAATGCAAGTGTAACCGGAAAACCATTAGGAAATAAGTTCTTCTTGAAGACAACCGGTAAATGCAGCGAGACATCTATTGAAAAATGGAAAAAAGAGCGCGATGAAGACGAAGCATGGGACAAGGCGTATGAAGATGTTGATAATAAAGAAGGTGCCAAACAAATAACAGAAGATGAAGCTACTAAACTGAAAAATGCGCTTAACGATCAAAAGAAACAGCGGGATGAATCACGTGAAAAAGAAAAGAAACTTGTAGATCGTTGGATTTATGTGAATAACATTCCGGATGGTTCTGTTCCATTTATTGCGAGTGGTGCAGATGGACGCACTTTTAATGACCTCCGCGGTCTTATTCCTGGCGCACTCGGTAATTTAGGTGCGCTTAATCCAGTTCAGCTATTTAACGGATTTACAGCTGGTACTTATCCGCCTTGTGCTGAAATATCGCTTCAGACAGTCGATAACGACAACGTAAGCCGCAGCGAAAAACATCATGTTGCTTTGGTAGAAATGGTTGAAATGAATCCGTGTATGTTTCCTGGGCGTGTTAATCCTGCATCGGGAAAATCTTGTAGAAATAGTGAAGGGTTCGATGGTATGCCAGCAAATAAGAATCACGAACGCGGTGATGTAAAAGAAAAAACGCCCGATATATATAATCAGCAATATACGCTTGTATCAGAAAACGGCGAATCTATCGGAATATACGAAATGGGAAGTTTAGCTGGTTCTTCTGGAGTCGCATATCAAACATCACATCGCAGTCCTTTGAGTTATAACATAGACATTACAAAGTCGTCTCCAATGACTGAATTATCGTTTGGTAAATTCGGACGTGACAATAATGCGCAGACAAAGGAAGGTGTAAAGTCAGACGCGGACACAGATTCTTCTACTACGAATATTAATGCAAAAGAAGTCCTCGAGAGACATAACGCAAATGCATCGTCGTTTTATAAAGAACCTGTGACGATGACGCCGTCGCATGAAGTATCACGTTCATCATATTACGATGAACTTATCCAACAACTTTCAAAGATACTTGAAAAGAACGGCGGCGGTGATGAAGATATGTCAGATATTAGTGGCGACACATTATCCCAACTTTATTACTATGGTATAACTGCTGTCCTTTTGTATCTTCTTTATAGAATTTTGTATGTAAAAAGAAAGTAATCATTATGAATACATAGTCACACGGCGGGAGTTGTATTCATAATGAAATGGCGGTATTATGTGTGGATAGCATTATTTTGTAATTGCGCGCAGGGTTTGATGACGGTTACGACGTTTATGATGGCGATGCGTTTTGGCCTTCTTGTTAGTCGATTGTATGTAATGATTGCGCCCACCGTTTAATGAATTGTTATTTACGGGTTCTTGCACCGGTGCTGGTGGCTGAGCTATCGTAGTGGCGGCGGTAGTAGTATCGGTTGCAGGGGGCGTGACAGGAGCACCCGACGAAGCGACCTCATTTACTGGTATTTCTGGTAGCGTCGATTTTAAATTATCATCTTCGAGATCCAAACTAGATTCAGAACCGGACACCGAGTCGGAGTCAGAACCTGAACCTGACTCAGACCCTGAATCGGTTTCACTAAGGGTTTCAGTCTCAACAGGAGCCGGAACATTATTGTCGTCGGGTGTTTCTGTTTCAGTAACTGCCTCTTCTGGTGCGGGTGCGGGTGCGGGTGCGGGTGCGGGTGCCACAGTGGAATCAGGTACCTGCACCGCCGGCGGTGGTAGTTCAGGTGTTGGTGTCTCTGTGTATTCTACAGAAGTTTCTTCCACCGGAACAACTGATTCGGGTGCCGAAACCGATGCGTCAAGACCTAATCCTTCTATCGGATATCCATTATTCACAGCATGTGTTTTAAGCGATGATTTAAGCTGAGCAAGCGAACCTTCCGCCGCAAAAAATGCCGCAAGTAATCTGGCAAATTCGCTATTATCTTTCTTTTGTAGTTCAGCTTTTTCTTGTTCCATTTTGGACTTCAATTCCTGATGTTCCTTTTTTAACCCGTCATAATTCTGGCGAAGGGTATTCATCTTTTCAGCAATCAGTTCAAACTCGTTGGCGCTGTCGTCTTCGCTTTCATCACTTTCGCGTTCGACCTCACCGGCGTTGTCACTATCACTCACGCTCACGGCATCGCTTTCGCCGGCACTCACGACAACGTTCGCTCCTGCGGTGGCTTCCTCATTTTTTGAAGAATCTAAACCGAAAAATCCTTTTATTTTATCTGCAGTAGAAACTGTATCTTCCTCTACTGGCACCACAGGCGGTTCAATTGGTGCAGCAGGCGTCGGCGTTTCTGGAGTAGTATCACCTAAACCAAATGTATCTTTCAACTTATCTAAAACAGATGGTTCGTTATTATCTGGCGTTTGATTTTCAGCAGGAGCAGGAGCAGGAGCAGGAGCAGGAGCAGGAGCAGGAGCAGCTGCAACGGGAGGAGCCACCGGTACTGCATCCTTCGATTTATTCTTTTCATCCTCAGATGGTGCTAAAAATTCAAACATCGCACCTCCCTTTTGAGTTTCTCTCTTCTGCTGTTGCTGTTGTTTCGCATATTGCTGTGTTATGCTAGATATACTAGTCATCCTATAATCGTACTCTTCTAATATAATAATATATAATTTTGTGTTATTACTAATTCAGTAATGATACAAAAATGTCAGAGGTGTCGTTCATTCATTCAAAACTTGATGCGCTTGTGAAGCTCAAGAGCAACGAGACCACCGGCAATCTGGGCAAGAATGTAAGGAACAACATCAGACATGGGAATCTTGCCAGCTGCAGCCATCATAATAGTAACTGCAGAGTTGAAGTGACCACCAGAAATGTGCCCACCGAGCATAATTGCGATGGCCAAAGCAGCACCGATGGCAATCGCGTTACCAGTGGCGATGATGACATACAGGAAAAAAACGGTTCCGAGGAACTCAACCAAATACTTGTTCAACATTATTATTGTGCGTGTTATACAATAATTTAATAAAAAAAGTTTATCCTAAATAATTACTTTAGGACTATTATCTATATAATACATATCTGTAGTATGTCGATTGAAAAAACAATAGAAAGTATAAATTATACGAATTGGTATAGTAAATTTATTAAAAGCGGAACTGCGGTTGGTGTATCTCCTACGGGAGTGGATCCAGATGTTCAGCTTCGGTTGGTGAATGGAGAAACATCTAGTTCTGGAAGTGTATCATACCCCGACTTTTTAATCAACCCAGACCTTACATCTTTTGAATTCAATACGGAAGTGTATTGGACACCTACCGCTTTGGGTGGTGGTGACAATTATCAAATCCGGTTTGGAAGCACAACGACGCTGACTATATTATTCAATTTTTGGAATGATTTCTCAAACAACGGATTATCAGGACAGGGTGTGTATATACTAAATTCAAGCGGAACTGCGGTTCTAAAGAGTACAACTGCTCCTGGACCAAGAGGAACTGGCCAAGACCTATGGTATCCTGTTCGTGTTCTATACAACAAGAATGCGTCCAATACATGGACCGTAATAATAAACGGCGCGACCGTTTTGACATATAGCGACCCGAATGCTCAAACATGGCAACAAGTGGCTAATAACAAAGGTGTTACAGTTTCAGCAGTATCTGGTGGTGGGTTAAAGATGATATTCTATCTCCGCAGATTAGGTTTGGTATATAACGCGATGTTTCCAATTCTAACTGCAACTACTTCGGCGATGCCACAGAAGTTTTATCCATCTGCCGATGATTCTACATTCTCCAGCAACCGTGCTGCTTACGCGCGAACACTTTATCCACGAATCACGTCGTCCGCCACCGCGGCTCAAATAACAAAACAAAAATTAGTATATAATCGACATGATGCATCGTCTCGTATGGAACGTCTCAAGTTGCAGGCCATCGGGCAAAGCTCTATGCGACTAAAAGAAACCGAAAAATTACAGTTCAAGGCCCCGAATGTAAATGATGTCCGGGAGGCACTATCTCGTACGCGCTCACAGGGATATGTTGTGCCACCTAAATGCCAACAATCTTAGTCAGTATATGATAATATCGTTATTATCATATTCACATTATTCATTATTAACGGCGAATCGCACGAATCGCGGACTGGGCAGCATTATTCGCACCGCCAAATCCGGCATCGTTGTAGTTACGGTTCATGGCCATCTGCTTGCGAAAGCGGGTGTAATCAGAACCGTCATACACGAATTTGGTATTGCAAGTAGAAGAGGGAATACCGGTGTTGTCGGCTTGAGCATGAACTCCACCTGCTAAACCGCGCCAACCAGAAGCGATACTTTGTTTCACGCTTGTCACCTGGTTTGAACCGCCAGAAGTGTAATTCTGACGAGAAAGATAGTCGCCGGCGTTATTCACGACACGAAAGGGGGTTGCTGCGGGGGCGCGACCGTTATAGTTCTTGCTTGCAGCAGAGCCATTCCAGGCTTTACGAAGAGTAAAACGGATCGTTTCTAGTTCTGAGCTTCCTTTCAAGGTTCCATTTGAAACTGGATTGGGAGAGATGCCTTTGAGCCCGCCTCCTAAAGAAAACATAATTCGGGGTTTGTTGTTTGTATATAATCTCGATATAATATTAGGGAATATATTATTCTATATTTATTGGGGTTGAGATGATGAAGCGACGACGAAAGAACAGACGTTGGAGCGTAGGCGCGGATGTCGCGCTAGCGACGGAGCACCGAAGCGACAACGAAACAATTACGTCATAATCCTCGGCGCCACATTCATCGTCGCCAGTTCTTGAAAGAGTAATTTGCATGCATACGGTATCTGAACCAACGCAAAGTCCGAACGATTGTCGCATGTTTTACAGAAGTGAATACTCCGTTCCGCATTATACGACGCAATAATACCGCATTTTCGACATACATGCACTTCATATTTATCCGAGCAATCATACATACGACCCTTCGTAAAACGAGATGCACCATGCCCAACCATCGCATCACGCTCCATTTCACCGAAACGTAATCCACCATCACGGCTACGACCTTCCGCCGGCTGATGTGTGAAATTTACCATCGGTCCGATCGAGCGGCTGTGTTGCTTATCGGCCACCATATGTTTCAATCTCTGGTAAAACACCGGCCCGATGAAGATGTCGGATTTGATTTGCTCACCGGTGAGTCCGTTGTATAATAGCTCGTTGCCATTCATTTCAAATCCGACCTTCAGGAGTTCCTTGCTAATATCCTTAATGTCATATTCACCAAATGACGTTCCGTCGCCAAATAATCCTAAATTCACGAGAACCTTTCCGAGCAAGGTCTCCTTCAATTGCCCGATCGTCATACGTGATGGAATCGCATGAGGATTGATAATAATGTCGGGGCGGATTCCTTCTTTTGTGAAAGGCATATCCCGCTCTGGAATGATATTGCCGATTGTACCTTTCTGTCCCATTCGACTTGATACTTTATCACCGATCACCGGCTTTCGAAATGCGCGGACGCGGACCTTGCAGAAACAATACCCTTCACCGTTGCTGTCGATATAACTCTTATCTACGTAACATTCCTCCGATGTATGATACACGCGACTGATGTCTTCGTATTTCACGATTTTCGTAGGGTCGTTTCGGTTGTCCTTGATCGGAATCACCTTACCCATGATGATATCGCGGTTTTCGATGAATGTATTCGCTGGCATGACTCCGCGCTGGTTCAGCTTATCGTAATTCCCGAACTTCATTCCTTTCGTCTTGGATGCATCCGGATGGCATCGAACTTCCTCATCGCCGTTGATCTTCTTGTCCTCGTCCTTCTCGGTATGGTAAATCGTAGCAGAGAACATCCCGCGGTCGATCGCGCCTTGATTTACGAGAACCGAATCTTCCTGATTGTATCCAGTATATGACATAATCGCGACGATGAGTGGCGCGCCAGAGGGGATTTCCGCGAGTTGAATCATCTGCATGAGACGGGTATCCACGAGGGGGCGGTGTGGATAGGTAAGGACATATGCGGTTTTATCCATACGGCGCTGGTAGTTGGTCACGTAGATGCCGATGGCTTGCTTACCCATGGCACAATTTGAACTCGCGAACCCATCACCTGCGATAAACGAGTGGTTATCGCTTTCTACTTCGATATCGGAGACCATACGATTTGATACAGGAACGATACTCTGAATTGGAACGAAGATGATGCGCAACTCATCAAACACACCCACTTTCAACTCTGGGTCTTCCATCATTTCTTTAACGGTCTTCCATCCTGCGTTGGTTGAAAAGCGGTGGTCTTCCGTTGCGATGATTTCGCGTCCGGATATTGTGGATATCTTATAAACCGGATGTGTATTTTCCTGGATGAAATGATTAACAACCTTCGTCGTAGATACTTCAAATGTCGTCGGGTGATATGTGATTACTTCGTCTCCTACTTTGACATCTTTGATCGCAACACGACGACCATCGCTCATTTGAACCGTCTCATTTACATCCAAACACTGATAAGTATTCCTGGGCGCCTGATTGTGCTCAGGAAACGGGATACATGACGCCAAAACCCCGAAGATCGTACTCGGGTGTATCTCACAGTGTGAATACCTGTATTTATACGGGGATGTCGTATCCGTCTCATTACGATATAGATGATGCGGGCGCATCGCAATCATACTGAACGCCTGCTCATCAGGGTCGATATATTCAATCACACCGTGGCTTGCCTCCGCCGCCGCGCCTGCATCGCCCGCGCTCATATGCGTCAGCAAATCATCCCAACCGATTTCACGTGCGTCAATTCTCTTGATTATATCACGGGTGATGAAGAGCTCATTTGAATCTTGATCCACAAGCAAGAGCGGCCGCATCATCCGCCCTGCATCATTACATATCCGAATTTCGGCATTTGGATAGTCAAAGACAATCGATGTGTATATATTGATAATACCACGCCATTTCTTCAGTTTGAATTCGTGGTACAAACGCTGCGGATCACGAGTAATCCCAACCCATGTTCCATTCACGAAGACCTTGACTTGGCGATATGTATCGCGCGGTTTCAGCGTCTCGAGGCGTTCAATATATTCGTCGATATACGCATGCAACGACGCCGGGTTGCTATGAATCGTCACGTGACTGAGATAACTGATATTCTTGACAACGCCGATACTTCCACCTTCTGGTGTTTCCGCTGGGCAAAGAAACCCCCAGGACGTATTATGTAACTTACGTGGCGGAATAAGTTTCCCGCTCTTGTCAATCGGGGTATTCAAACGACGCAAATGACTCAAACTCGACGAGTATGTAAGACGGTTCAACACCTGAGCAACACCAACTTTGTTACTCGTCATGCTCTTGATACCGAAATCACCCGTCGATAATGCACGCTTCAACCCGTTCTCGATCGTCGTCGATTTAATGATCTTATACATATTCGTATCGTTGATGATACTCAAATAGTCCTCGGTGGAACGCCATGAGCCCGTGTTGATTTCACGAACCACCTGTTTCGACATGTCTTTGACGAGTTTGTTGAAATAATTCCGGAAGAGGTTATTTAGAAGTGCGCCGGTGAGATCCACGCGCTTGTTCAAATAAGAGTCACGGTCGTCCTGCTTGTTGATTTCAAAGAATGCGCATAGTAATTTATGCGCCATGTGACCAAGGAAGAATTTCCTTTGCTGGTCGGTATTGCAGTGTGGAAACAGATCGTTGTGAAGAACCTCGTGTGCAAACTCGCGCTTTTTAATCGCGCCACTTTCTTTATCCATATTGATCGGTGTAAATATTACTTGCGATGTGAAGTATCGAACCGCGTCTTCCTGTGTCATGATTCCGTTGGCGTCGATAATAGACGCCTGAAGTGCCTCCAATAGTTTTGCGCTGATTCCACTTGCGCCTCCTCCCCCGGTGTCGTCCGTACTGGCGCTACTACCGTTGATGTTATACACGATATATTCGCAGATTTCTTGGTCGGATAAAACGCCAAGTGCGCGAAATACGACGAATAATGGGATTGGCTGCTTCATTCTTGGAATTTGAATGACGAGAGGATGACCAAACCCGTTCTGTTTCGCGACCACCATCATGTTGATTTGTTTCGGGGAAATGCACTTGGAATCTGGAATCGACTTGATTTCTGCAACATACCGCCATTTGTTGTTGTTCTTCGAAACATTATAGCATAACACCTTATTCTCCGCTGCACGCTCCTGTCCAAGGACGGTTTTTTCGCTTCCGTTGATGATGAAATACCCGCCGGCGTCATAGGGGCATTCTCCGGTGATGTTGTGGTCGAGGTGTTTATGCTGCGTCAATACACAAATACATGATTTCAACATGATTGGCATTTTTCCGATTTGGATTTTGGGGAAGACCTTGTGATGTGTCGTTATTTGTTGGTCGGCGCCGCTGTCACTTCCGGAACCGCGGACAATATACTTGACATTCATATCAACAGTCATCATAGACGCGTACGTGAAATTACGCAAACGTGCTTCTTGTGGAAACAGGATTTTGGTTGCGCCGGTATTCTCGTGAATCTGAGGCCGAGACAAATACAAGTTTGTAAAATTGACTTCGACTTCCAGTCGGTGTTTGTGCGTCGTTTTGTCATAGTCTTGATCAGATGCGATTTTCACCGGATTGAACATATCCACCGTTCGCTTCAATTGCACATTCACCATATCGTTGTATGACTCGATTTGATGACGTACGAGTTGTTCCAGATGTTTTCCCTCAAAATAGGAACCAATGATTGACCATGGTTCTTCAATATAGTTTCCAATACGACCGTGAATTTTGTCTTGAAGTGACGACGACGCGTCGGCTGGTGCTGCTGCTTCTGAAGCCAGTTCTTTGTCGTTTATATATCGTGGATTCAACATCTCATAAGTTGGCGGCGCCTCGCCGTCTATGTGTCCGTGTTCGTGTTCGTGTTCTTGGCCGTTATTGTTATTTGTCATGGTAATATTGTCGGGTTCAAACGTATTCACCATTTCTGCTGTAGTAGGCAACTTCGATTTGCGAATAAGTTTCGGCATCTTTGAATAACAATAACGAAATGAATTGACCCTGATTGTTGTATATCTGGGCTAACTATATTATGTCTTCAATTTATTTTTATGTTGTTTTTCAATTGATATTACTTACTTTCGTAATACATTCATCTTGTTGGCGAAATGAAACAGATATAAACCGTTTTTTATTTATTCTATTACCCGGACAGACGACAACTCATAACGACGTCTGAACATTAAATGTCTAACGCCAATCCCGCCCCAAATAATAATAATAATAACAATAATAACAATAACAACCGACAACCGTCACGAAAAAAACGTAGATGGTATTATAACTTGCCAGGAAAAGATGCGAATCCACCTAACAAGAAACAAAAACACTCGCCTACTACACCACATTCAGATAACCGCGAAAATGAACGAATCGAAAATGAAAAACAGGTATTGAAAATGGAGCAACAGTTACACGAGTACTTTCATAAAACAAACACCGCGTATTCATATATTGATGATAATGGTATTTATAGTTACACACCAGCGCCTGCACAGGCAGAGGCATCTGCACCGACCCAGCCTCCAGCACCTGCACCTTCAACGACCGGACAGACGTCGGCGAATCCATTTATGAATATGACATTTACTCCGTTTGTTCCATCAAATGCACCCCTATTTTCGAATCCGCCAATTCCAAATTTATGGACGTCGATTTTTCCAATTAAAATAGCTCAACCTCCTGTATTTCCAACACCTTCGGCGACATGTGCCGCTTTTACTGAAACAAAGGCTTCTCCTCCTCCTGATCCGGCTCCTGCTGCTGAACTGGTAGAAATACGCGAAAATATAGCACATATCGACGACCTTATTGCCCTTTGTGATAAATATCCGTTGTCTGACAATAAAAAATATAATATCAACATGTCGGCAATCCATGCGATGCGTCAGCCTTTGACCGATTTATCAAACATGGTTGGTATGGATACGATAAAACGAACTATCGTAGATCAGATCCTTTATTACCTTCAAGAACTGCATATTCCAGAGCCTACTGAACCGAAAAATAGTAATAATAGCCCGGACAAGGACTTGCGAAAAGGATTAGACGACGGATCTGTAAAGGAGGATGTCAAAAATATGCCGAATCCGTTTGGTCCATTTGCACACGCATTTCCTGCATTTCAGGCATCAGCGATGGAATTTAAGCCATTCGCGATCAAAAAACCGGCTTGGGGAAATGGAAATGGAAATGGAACGGTGGATGATTTTGCATTACCAACCAAGGGCGACTTCATGCATACTGTCATTTATGGCCCACCTGGTTCAGGAAAGACAGAAGTCGCGAAAATCATCGGACGTATTTTTAGTAATCTTGGTATTTTAAACAAGAAGATCTTCAAAAAAGTAAGCCGGAATGATCTAGTTGCGGGATATTTAGGGCAAACCGCGATCAAGACGAAGGATATGATTAAAGCATCCCTCGGTGGCGTATTATTTATTGATGAGGCATATTCTCTCGGTAATTCAGAAAAGAAGGACAGTTTTGCCAAGGAGTGCGTCGATACGCTATGCGAGGCTCTCAGCGAACACAAACATAATTGGATGGTGATTATTGCGGGGTATGAAAAAGAACTCAACGATTGTTTTTTCAGTTTAAATGAAGGATTGAATTCCCGTTTTACATGGCGGTTTAAATTAGACGCATATAAACCGTCTGAATTAAAATCAATATATGAGAAACAGGTGCGTGATTATGGATGGACGATAATAAAAGATGTGGGGGCGACCGCGGATACTCTGCCGGAATCATGGTTCGCATCACGAATGGATTATTTTACGACGTATGGTCGAGATATGGAAACATTATTTACAAAAACAAAAATTGCACACAGTCGGCGAGTTTTCTGTCTTCCTATGTCCGATAAAAAAATCATAACATTCGCAGATTTAGAGAACGGTTTCAAATTATTTATTGAAAATCCGGAAGTGAATGAACGAAAGGAACGAGGAAGTGGCGGACCTTATATGAAGACGTTATATTTATAAATATATACTCGTAGTATCTTATAAGTTATATATAAGATATTACATCGTAATCATGAGTGAAAAAAAAAGTATTACAATCGCTTCGGGTTCTTTAATCGGCGGAAGTGGTGGCGGCGGTTCAAAAAGAAAATCCAGTAGGCGTGGTAGCGGTGATGGCGAGCGTAAAATACGACCAAGTTCGATTGTTCAACCAAGCACGCTTAAGAAAACGTTACTCGAGAGAATTAAACAACATCAGCGAACAAGAGAACGGTCTAGAGAACACCGTCAGAACGATTCTAGTGCCGAGGATAATGCCGTGACTACAACCGCGGCAGCACCAGCAGATGATAATTTTACACAATCCATCGATTTTCTTCGTAAATTGGCGATGAAACGGCGGCAGCAGCAGCAGCAGCACACCCAGAAACACCCGCATTCATCCTCATCCTCCAGCGGGTTAGGACTTCCAGAAGCAAAAACGCCTGAGGCCAAAATGTTGAATCAAGTCGCTGAAACATTACATAACGGTGAAATATTAACGAATACTGGATTACTTGGTTTGCCGGTGGTTCCTACTATGGTTCTTCCAGTACAACAACCACAACCATCGTACTCGGCATCACCGATGGTTTCGCTTGATCCTATGCCTATGCTAATGCAAACGTCGTCGTCGGCGTCGTCAGATTTTACGAATACCACATCTTTTAATCCTCTACCTACAGCTCCTCCTCCAAACATAACTCAACTGGCGGATATGTATAACAACACAATAGCATCTGCTACGACGGCGATCACAGAATCAGCGTCGGATTCTACGACACCTTCGGATGCAACAGTAAAGGAACCTCCATTACATATTCCTACAAAACCAGAAGACTATCTCCCTTCTATTTTTATAAAAGAAGAACCTCCGCATGGTTGTCTTAAAAATGGTACAAAACCGACATTTCGTGAATGGGCTACAAATATGCTTAAAAAACCGGTGGATACAATCAAAAATATGATTGGTGGGGGGTTGCCTTCCGATGAAGGCGGAGCGAGCAGCGAGCAAAGTGGCGGTAGCGGCGGCGGTGGCGGTGGCGGCGGTGGCAACGATAACAACAACGGATTAAATGTAGGCTCTAGTGCATTACATCCAGAACAAGTTGCCGGTATGCGCGTAAAAATACGTAAAACACATAAAAAACGTTTCAGGATCGGAAAACATGATAACGTTGTCGGTGTGTTGTTAAAAAATAAACAAACACAACGACATATTCAAAGCCAGCACCTTACATTAAAACAAAAGACAATCGGTGAAATCCGGAAATACCTATATGATCATCATTTATTGAAAATCGGCTCGAATGCTCCACCTGATGTATTACGACGAATGTACGAGGATTCGATTTTGACCGGTGATGTTAAAAATACGAATAATGATGTATTGTTGCACAATTTTATGTCGGGTGGAGGTAGCGAATAATACCGGCACGCATTACTAGCAATCCGGCACGCATTACTAGCAATCCGGCACGCATTACTAGCAATGCGTGCATATATAAACCGTATTCTCCGGCATCGAATGTGTATCCGCATTTCTATTTTCGTTACTCATCGGAAACAGCAAGTCCTCTAGCGTTCGTCCGTGAATATGAAACTTTCGAGCCTTCTTCAAAAGAATCGGAATATCACGATGCTGGTGTTTTTGGATGAGGTCCTCATAAATAAACTGAATCACGTAATCGACGAGATGTGTCTCAAGACGAAGAAACATCGGATCACTTCGTCCAATATTACCGATTTCGCATGTATCGCTGTGCGTGTCCATGTTATTACGTCTAGAATTATTAATATTCCGTTCATTTGGATCGTAATAATCATCGATTCGTATCGGGATATTGAATTTATAATTCCAGAATGTGTCGCAAGAGATACGCACATCAAGTGTAATCATATCGATATTGTTTCTGCGTAGGTTGTTCATCGTAATCGAATAATAATAATAGGTTCAATACATATATTCAATAGATATGTTTAAGTGTATTTCTATTACCGATTGTGGGTTAAATAACATAAACCGATTATAATATAATAAATTAAGTATCCTATAGTAATGAATATTTGTATCCGCGTACCCGGGACCACCGAATGGTCTTCATCCGTTTTACATGTAACCCCTGGTATCCGTGATACATATGCAGAATATAAAGAACGTCCGAATTATTATCGAGAGGCACCGTATCTTACGACCGAATATATCGTGTATCGTCCCGACAACGACCCCTATTTACCGACATATATTGCACGGGTGGCGGATATTCCGGCGTTGATCGAGAACGGGGTCGCAACGGGTATCGGCGCGGGAATCGGAGTCGGACTTCGAAACAATCTGGCGAATAATATCAACATCACGCGAGAGATTCACAATACGATGGAGAATGAAGGAAAGTCGATACCGATTATGGATTTGAACGACATTTCGGTTTTCATCGTGGATAATCCCGGGATGGCCCGCGCGAATTGGCTGCCCGCACGGTCTTATCAAATCTGGGCGTATCGTGATTTCATCTACGACCCTCACCGTAGTATCAAAAAATCATATATGTCGCGGAATACATCCCCGCTAGCATATGAATCCAACGACCGTATTCTCGCGAATCAAATTGTAACGATCCCGGTTGCAAATATTTCGCCGAATATCGTATTCAATATCTCGCGGAATGAAAACAATAGCGTGTATTTTGAGAGAAACGACACCACTGTGTCGCGGACCCGTATTTGTGATAACGAATATGCGCGTGCAGGATATCTTGGATTTTATACACGACTTACGATGGATCCAGGTATGGTAGTTATCCCGCCGCAGTCGCCGCACCCATCGGGGGGGGAGGGGGAGGGGGTATCTGCTGTATATTATAACGTTTCTTCGAAACTCTCAACCACACATCTTCCTGACCCCGAAGAAACCGACGATGAAGAGCATCAGTGTATATTGTGTTTTAAGTATCGCGTAAATGCGCGGTTCTCACCATGCGAACACCAGGTTTGTTGTTCAGGGTGTTATTCTAAAATGTCGAAAAATGAATGCCCGGTTTGTCGAGCAGATATTACACGGGTTATGAATGTCTAATAAAGACATAACACGAGAGATATATAACCCTAACGTCGAGAGATTCGTTCGTTTGTTCGTTAATAAGACATCAATCATGGCGCTTATTAAAGAGTATTTTACATTAACCGAGAAATATACGGCAGAATATGGACCGAATACGGTTGTCCTGCTTCAAGTGGGTGCATTCTTTGAAGTATATGGACAGGTCATGCCTGCGGCGACGGCGGCCGATAGTAGCTCCAGCGTGGCGGGATCGGTGTGTTCAGGAAGTCGTATCGATGATTTCTGCTTGATTTGCGAACTTGCAAAGGCGAATAAAACCCCCGGTATCGTAATGGCCGGATTTCGGGATTATGGACTGGATAAGTATTTGAAGAAATTACAGGACGCCGGATATACTGCGGTTGTATATGTCCAGGATGGACTGAAGAATCCACCCGTGCGTGTGTTACAGGGGATTTATTCACCGGGTACGTTCTTTTCGACGGATATTGCGGGTGGGGCCGGGGCCGGGGCAGGGGTGGGTGGCAGCGCCGCACTGTCAAATAATATTGCATGTATCTGGATTGAGAAAATATCTCGAACACTCGCTGCAGGAAGTGGCGGTACGCTGATTATGGGAATGACAAATATAGATATTTATACGGGACGTGCTACGATATTTGAAACAGAGAATAAAGACTCACATAATCCAACTACATACGATGAAGTCGAGAGATTTATATCATCCTATACTCCATCTGAAGTGATACTTATCTCCAATCTCTCGAATAGAGAAGTGGAAGATGTTATTCATTATACAAACATACAGGCAAAGGTGATTCATCGGGTATCGACGACCGAGGGCGTCGGGGGCGGCACCGGCACCGGCAACTCGACCCTGAAAGCCGAGAGATGCACCAAACAAATATATCAAATGGAAGTATTGAATACATTTTATCCAAATGGACTTGCCAAATCTCTCGAACAATCATTTATGAACTACTCCATCGCCACCCAATCGCTTGTTTATTTATTGAACTTCATCTATGAACATAATCCTTCTCTTGTATCTAAGATCCAAGAACCCGTATTTGAGAATATGTCCGAGAGATTAATCCTTGCGAATCATTCCCTGCGTCAATTGAATATAATTGATGACGCGGGCATAAGCTCTCGACTGAGTTCGGTCTTGTCACTTTTAAACCATACAGTGACTCCGATGGGATCTCGTGCATATAAATACGCCATTTTACATCCAACATTTAATGAAGAACAATTAGAAGAGGATTACGCCATTACAGAGTACATGCTTTCGCTGAAAGATAAAGGTGGATCGATCTCATTCGAGACATTACGAGAGAAACTCGGCTTCATGAAAGATATAGAAAAACTCCACCGTCATATTATTCTACGCAAGATTATTCCGTATCATATGTTTTGTTTGTTTCATAATCTGCGGCATATTCGAGATTTATATTCGGGATGTTTGAGAGATTCACATCTGTCAGAATATCTCTCTGAGAGATGGAAAATACGGGATGATATCGTCGGTAAAAGCACACTCCTTTTGGATACCTTCGAAAAGACGTTGAATATCGATTTATGCCGGGATATAAACGATACATTATTTGATACAAATATTATACAACGTGGAATATCCGCTGAATTGGATAAAGTAACTGACGAGTATCGTTGTACACAGAAATCTCTCGACGAGGTACAACGCGTATTAAACGAGTTAATCCAAGCAGGCGAACAAAAATCGTCGAGCGGCGGTGAGCCAGACTATGTCAAAGTTCATGAAACCGATAAAATGGGAATTTCTCTTCAGGCCACGAAACGACGCACCAAAATCCTCGAAGATCGGATTAAGAAACTCCCTGCAAATGGGAAGGTAATTTCGATTGTGATAGACAAGGAGACGAACCGCACGCTCATGTTTGATACGACAGGTCTTACCTATCCGGCAGCATCCGGGAGCAATAATACGATCCACAGTCAGCAAATCTATGAATTGTGCTCAACAGTTGTTTCATTACGTGCGAAAATCTCGGATTTGGTGTCTCTCGTGTATTACCAATTCATCGAGTCACTTCATGAATACTATCACGATTTCGAAAATATGATTGCGTTTGTAAGCGCAGCCGACATGATACAGAATCGGTGTTACGTTGCAAAGAAGTATCGGTATTGCAGACCGGTCGTTGCGAAGGCTGGGATGGAGGCGGGCGAGGCGGGCGCCGCCGGTGCGTCGTTTGTCCGCGCAACAGGGCTTCGCCACTGTCTTATCGAGAGAATTAACGAAGATGAATGCTACATTACAAACGACGTTTCGTTGGGGGGCGATGGTATGCTTCTCTATGGAACCAACGCAGTCGGGAAAACCAGTCTCATCCGCGCAATCGGTGTTGCGGTCATTATGGCCCAAGCCGGATTTTATGTCCCGGCGACCAGGTTTGTATACCGTCCTTACCGCGCAATCATGACACGTATTCTCGGCAACGATAATTTATTTAAAGGACTTTCCACATTCGTCGTTGAAATGTCGGAACTCCGCGTGATATTGCGAATGGCTGATACGAATACTCTCGTATTAGGCGACGAGTTATGCTCTGGAACCGAAATGGACTCAGCGATTAGTATTTTCGTAGCCGGCTTACAGCACCTTTACCGCGCCGGTGCGTCATTTATCTTCGCAACCCATCTTCACGAAATCGCTGCCTACTCCGAAATTCGAGAGATGGCCCCGCGTCTCCGTCTCGCACATATGCGCGTATTTTATGATAAGTCACGCGACACGTTGGTGTATGACCGGAAGCTTCAAGACGGCGCGGGTGAAAGTATGTATGGTCTCGAAGTATGTAAGTCACTTCATCTCCCGGATGATTTTCTCGAAAACGCGAACATGATACGCGTGAAGTATCGCGGGGTCAGCACGAAAACACCTACGGCGAGTATTTTAGAGGACGCAGCCCCATCTCGATATAATGCAGCGAAGTTGCGGCGATTGTGCGAATTGTGCGAGAAAGCACGCGGGACAGAAGTACATCACTTGCAACATCAGGAAAGCGCAGATGCCGACAACTTCATCGGGCATATTCATAAGAACCATCCGGCAAATCTGGCGTCGGTTTGCGAAGACTGTCATCGAGAGATTCATACTACGGGGGTGGAACATGTGAAAGTGAAAACGGGGAAGGGGGTGCGGATTGTCGCGAAACCGGCGAAGGTATGAGCTGAGCCTTATTATCTATCCATATTGTAATTGGATTCAACAATAATGGACAAAGTATCAAACGCATTATCAGCAATTAAAGACGCAAGTGTCTCAGGTGCGAGTCGCGCAGGAGGGTTCTTCTCGTCTTCCGCGGAGAGTGGCGTAAGCACATTCAAAGGGACTAGTTTAGGCGAGTCATTTTTCAAAAATATCGGCGCGATTCTGGTCGTGGTCTTTATTTTGTTGGGAGGTATAATCTATATTGATTTAGCAAGTGGAGTTCCAGCCAACAAAGCATCATCATCGGTCGCAAGTGCAGCAGCGAGTGTAGTCGAGAGAAAAGTCTATGTTGAACCGAATACCGCACTCGGGTCAGACCGCGATCTTCCATCCGATGTCCCATGGACCGTTCCTGCTATAAGCATGCGAAATGAACTTAAAGAAGCGTTCGGTACGCCTTATGCTGAAGCAGAATTAGAGAAAATCCATACCAAATGTAGCGATTCATTTTGCGTAATGCATGATAAATCGCCAGCAGATTTAGAGCGGGCGTGTAATTCGATTACGACAAAACAAATGTGCGGGACGAAATGCTGCTGCGGATGGACCAAATACGTCGGATTTGAAGGTGATAATGATCTCACCGTCGTAATGAATACGGCAGAATCCAACGTTGCTGATTCAAGCGGACGCTCTGATGAATCAAAAATACCTGGAAAATGTGTGGCGGGAAATGCTAAGCGGCCATATAACATCAAAGATGCCAATAACAACGACAGCGATATCGCATATTACTATTATTTAGGACAGTGTGTCGGCGGACGTGGGTGCATGAAACAGGGCGCGGTTCGTTCATAAAAATCTAGGACTATTATATAAAATGAGAAGAACAAAATCTAATAAGAAGAAGACACAGCGAAAGAAATCCCAAACGGGAGGATACGCTATGCCTTCGCGGTCTCGGTCTCGGTCTCGGCATCGTATGTCATCTGCTAGCCGAAAAAATAAACATCATAAACCATGAATAACAATTGATATATAAAAATTGATATATAAAAACAATATGTTATCATATATCAATAAGCTTCCTCCGTACGCTCTGTCACACCACACCAATCATAATGATTATCCCCGTCAAATGTTTTACCTGCGGCAAGGTTCTCGCCGACAAATACAGATACTATTTAGCCGAAGTGCGTAAAATCAAGCTTTCCCGTAACTTGGATGTGGACAAGGTCATTTACCTGACTGCTGAGTATATCGACAAGACGCCGGAAGGCGAGGTTATGGACTCACTCGGCCTTACGAAGATGTGTTGCCGTCGGCACATGCTCACCCACGTGGATATTATATAAATTTGCCGGTTTGCAAATAGTTGGCGAGCCAACCCTACTTATTATTTTTCTATTCATAATATAATAATAAGTAAATAATAAGTAAATAAATGGCATCTAAAAAGTATCGCCGCAGCGGTACTAATCGCAAGCGTGGGGCATCAACGAAGTCAAAGAATTGCAGCAAGGGTGGTCGAAAATCCAGTAGGCGCGCACGCACCGATAAGAAGAAGAGGACGCATAAATGGCATCAGAAAGGTTGCCAATCTGGTGGTGGAAGTATGACTGGAGGCTGGCCTTGGGGTCCAAGTGACGTTCATCACAGCGGCGGAGGTGGCGGTGCAGGAGGACAATCACCGGTCCCGCAATCTATCAACGGGAATCATTATTCTTTAAATAGTTCAACGATGGCGCCACCTCAAAGCAGCAACCATCTTGTCGAGAAGGGGCAGTACGGCGGAAAACGCCGTCGGCACCCTCGTCGTTATGTCGGCGAGCAACATGGCGGAGCAGCTGAATACTTACCTGAATCCGCAAACACTACAGTACGTGGTGTTCTTGAAATACCAGCAAGCATTACAAATGCGTTGCAGGGTGCTTCTACCGCGTTCAAAACATCAGACCCGACTATTCAGCCAATTGGACAACCGGTTCAGTTAAAGTAAAAATTATATTGTTATTTTTGTCAAATACTAATATATACATTATCATGGATAATCTCATAAAAAAAGCGCAATCATTATGCGCACCTTCTATGTGGTTTTTAGTTATCACAACTCTATATCTTATTTACGGAATATTTGTATCCTATAAAGATGGTGTTTATCCGATATGTTTCGACCCGGATAGATGCGACCTCTTCACAACCTTTGCGCGTTTAGGTTTAGCAGTAATTCTTATGTTATTATTTACGTTGATTTTGAATGTGATCTGCTCGTATGGATATAATGTCATCGCTTGGCTGTTATTTGCGGTGCTTCTCATATCTCGTCATATAAACGGCGTTTCGATTGATATCTCTTTTTAATTCAATCGCGATGATGTAAATTTTTAGATTTATTTTAGATTTATTTTAGATATATTTTAGATGTATATAAAATATACCTGTATTTTATAAGCTATATCATAATATATACATAATGGACGGTATTATCAACAAGGTGCAGTCACTATGCACTCCAGCATTCATTTTTTTCATTCTTTCAGTACTTTCACTCTTTGTCATGCTTTTTGACAATCTGGAAAACACGCATTCTTATTGTTTCGGAAATGTGAGCTGTAATGTCGCCAACACATCCACGATTTTTATTGTGGAGATTTTATTCCTCGTATTCTGGACGTGGGTCTTGAACTTTATTTGCTCACGCGGATATCCTAATTTCGCATGGTTTATTCTGCTTTTCCCTTATATTCTTCTGTTTGCGCTATTATTATTTGGCGCGGCCGAAATCCGAAACACGAATAAGATGAATGAGGCGAGCGTAGCGATTATTGACCCGTTCTCATTTCGGTGATGTGTAATTTTATATCTATCTATTATTATAATAATACCTAGACAAACCAGTAAAATAAATGTATAACAAATTATCAAATTATCAAATAGAAGCACAAGAAAAATATAGATATTTAACAAATGACGAAATAAAGAAATTAAACAATTTGAAGAAGTTAAAGCAAGACCTAATTGGCAAACAATTTACAGAGAATGATGATCCAAGATTTACACTACCAGTTCGCGATACCCCTGATTTTAAAACAATTACAGAACATTATCAAAATGTGGAACGGCCACAACAACTAGCACAAGAAGCCGATAAAATACAAGATGAAGATGCAATGGAACAAGTCCGGTCCGCATGGCGACGTCATGGAGATTTATATAATGCTAGACTAAATGAATCTATGAAAAAAGAACAAGCTAAAACATTTTCAGATGTATTAACACATGCGCGAAAAAATCCAGATGTTCTTGAAAGTATAAAAAGTCTTACTACAAAGACGAAAAAAGGCGGTAAGACTCGCGTTTTTAGGAAGAAAACAGCAAAGAAGGTTTCTCGTCGTAATCGTCGGTCGCGTAATATCCGTCGTAATCGCCGTTCGCGAGCACATAAGCGCAAATAAGCATGAATGCATCATAGATATGTATCTAATAATCGATACATATCTATAATATCACATAAACATTATTACATTATAGTTATACATATTAGAGGACTCATCATATTACATGGATTCTGACCCAGAATTACCCTGGAAGGTCATAAAGCGATTATTCGATGATGACCCACAAATGATGGTTCGTCATCATATCGATTCGTATAACGATTTCTTCGGGAAAGGGATCTTCAAGATATTTCGCGAGAGAAATCCAATTATTCTTCAAAAAGAACAAGACCCAGATACACAGGACTTCAATCTGCGCTGTGAATTATATTTAGGTGGAAAGAACGGCGACAAAGTATATTTCGGAAAACCGATTATTTACGACGATGACCGCGAGCATTATATGTTTCCAAATGAGGCCCGGTTGCGTAATATGACATATGGCACAACCATACATTATGACGTGGATGTCGTGTTTAAGATTGCGGTGCCGAATAGCGGCGATGGCGAGGGCGGGGGTGGCGGCAGCGGCACGCGTATCGAAGTTACTACCGCCACACTCGAGCGAATTCTCCTAGGTCGTTTCCCTATTATGATTCAATCAAACCACTGTATTTTACATGGCCTAGAGCCGAAGGCGCGGTTTTATATGGGAGAGTGCAAAAATGACTACGGCGGGTATTTTATCATCGACGGGAAAGAGAAGACGATTATTTCCCAGGAAAAATTCGCCGACAATATGCTCTATATCCGTGAAAATAACGAAGACAACGTATATACACACGCCGCTGATATTCGCACCGTAAGCGAGGATGCATCCAAACCAGAGAGAACTTTGTCGGTCCGTATCGTCGCGCCCACCAGCCTTCTCACCAATAAACAAATCGTCGTTAATATTCCCAACGTGCGTTCGCCT
>Ga0214923_10000176_pt1 | contig 96916 bp, 90 predicted proteins | sample LL1510_MetaG_FD_177993 | JGI IMG/M metagenome (GOLD analysis project Ga0214923, IMG submission 177993) | Freshwater microbial communities from Lake Lanier, Atlanta, Georgia, United States - LL-1510 | ecosystem: Environmental > Aquatic > Freshwater > Lake | place: USA: Georgia | collected... | reverse complement strand
TAAACCGACTAATCAATACCATCGATATGGTATAAATGAATTTATAAATATTAAATTAAAAATGTTAACTGAATACAGTTAGTTTTTATTAGTATTTATAAAGATTATGTAGGGTTTTTTGAACGGTTCATATATAAATTATGGTTTTTGTAAATCATTATTTATTAATGCAGGTACTTATATGTGTAAAGCTAATGATGTATTAAATATGTTATTAACAATTACAAGTATTGATTATAATAACACTGATGATGATCAATTATTACTAACAAATTATTGTTATAAATTTAATGATATTTTTTTTATAGATCATGATAATAATATATTTGTAGTAATTACAAATGCATTAAATGATATTTTAGAATTTCCAATTGTTATTAAAAATGATAATTTTTTTATTATTAATTCACAACCTGTACACAACCTTATTTTATTAATGGCAATTTTAGTACTTTGCTTGATAATTTAATAAAAAAATTGGGTTATAAAATAAATGATAATGAAATTAATTATAATTATTCATAAATATTATATTGTTTAAAATTTATGATACATATAATCTAATATTTTATATTTATTATTAATTATTTTTCTACCTAAATTATCATTTTTTTCTTCTAATAATTCAGATGGAGTTTTGTATGAGTTTACTTTATCTGACAAAAATATTATTTTTTTAACTTCATCGAGTGTTAAATTACCTCTTAACTCATTAGTATTCATAGTAAATAATAAACATTTTTCAATGGGTTTAGATATGAAAGTTCCGCATACATTTTTTTCGCCATAATTATCAGTTATATACCATATATTAATATTATGTAATAAAAATGCAAATTCTATTTTTTGATAATCACAATCTTCAAAAAAATTTTTAGCAAAATAATTAAGATCACCTATTACTTCAATTTCTTTCCAATTATTATCATAATCCCAAGTGACTATTTTTGTATTAACTCGATTACTTAATATATTTTGAATATCTATTTTTTTTGCATCAACAATAGTAATTGAATCTGTTAATGATGGTAAATAATTTTTCAATAATAAAGCATTTGAATATATAATATCTCCATTTATATTTAATAATGTAGCTACTTCATTTTCAATATTATGATAATCTTTATAATCTAATAAATCAATATATAATAATTCATAAAAATAATCTTTTGATTCTGCTATAATTTCATTTTTTATTGATAAATTAGGTATATTAAATTTATCAGTTTCTAATTTTGTTGCGATAATTTCAATAAAATTATCACAATTAGTTATTAAAGATTCATATGTATCAAGTTCTGATATAATCTTAGGATATTCTAAATTAAGCCAAGATATATCTGTTATATTTTTAGGTTTAATTAATAAACATTCAAAATTATCATTATTATCCATAATAAATTTCTCACAAATATTCATTATTATTATATATTAAAAAATTATTTGTATTTGATGCGTTAAATAGCAAATTAAAAATTATGATTTAAAGATTATTTAATATTATAGTTTTATTATGAAAGAAATTATTAATAATAGTTTGGGAAAATTCAGAGTAAAAATTAAAACAGTAAATAATCAAATAATAGATGATGGACAACAAAATCAAGATTTTTCTACTAATAGAAATTATAAATTTAAAATTATTGAAAAAGAATTTGATAAATTATCTCAAGAAGAATTAGCAGATGAGTGGATTCAAGTTTTACCTAGAAAATATTATGCTAAAGAAATTCATCATTTTAATATATCTTTAGCAGAATTACCTCATCATTTATGGAAATTCTTAGATTTATATAATTTATTTAAAACTGATAATGATAATATTATTACTATCAATGATAAAATTTTTAAGTATTCAATTCAAAAATCTGAACATAATGTTTTGATTTATAATTTATATTTGGAATTAAAATCCAAATATAAAGATAATAATAAAATTTTAGAATTATATAATTATTGTAAAACAAATAATATTCGCGGATGGCTTATGATTAAAGCCAAAAAATTATTATCTTCTTAAAATTATATTATTTAAATAAATAATATATCAATAATAATAATAATGTATAAAAATAAATATTTAAAATATAAAAAAAAATATTTTAATTTAATTGAACAAAAAGGTGGTGGTGGAGGAAGGGTGCCAAATTTTTTTCCAGATACTCAATCATGGTTTTTTATGCCTGTAATATTACGACCATTTGGTGATATACAAATAGATTTTCCTAATGAATTTTTAGATGAAAGTAATAATCTTAAATCAACATATAAAAACTATAATTTAGATGATATAAATAAAATGTTAATAGATTATTATAAAAGCAATAATTTAGATTTAAATAATAGAAGAGAATTAACTAATCTAGGATTATTATATGATGATTTACCATATTATAAACATTTATCACAGAATTTTCAGGAAAAAATACTAAATGATTTGAATATAAAAGATAGTTTAGATGTAATAACTCAATTAATTAACCAAAAATACCAAAATTGGGAATTTAATTTTTTTCCTAAAGATAATGTTTGGATAAATGTACAAGATATATTTACATCAATGTCCAAACTAGTTAAAATTCATTTAATTAATAAATATAATAAAAATTTATATGAAATTACAAATAATAAAGATTATAAAGAAAGTAATAATAAATATTTTATTTATCTTGAAAATGATGTAATAATTAGAGAAGCTGTAGATGATACTAAAATTGTGTTGATTGTATTTGGACATTGGGGAGATAAATTTCAACTGTTTTATAATTTAAATAGATCAAGTAATGGATTAATAATTTATTTTAATGATCGTATGAATAAATGGTATTCAGAAAAAATGGGTTTATTTATTTCAATCATTAATAAATACGCAAATTCATATGAAAAATATGCATTCATAGGTGCATCAATGGGTGGATATGGTTCTTTATATTCTTCGTTATTATTTCCTGATAAAAAATGCATAACAATTTCACTAGTACCTAATATAAAAAATCTAGCTAATAGTAATAATATAATATTTGATACCCGTGATAGTACTATTAAACCTAAAATAAATCAATTTCAGGAAATCAAATATAATGTACTTGATTTATTAGAGGAAAAAAATTATAACACTAAAATATATACTATAATAGGAAGATCAGAATGTAACGATTTTGGTATTAAAAATTTGAGTATGGATCATTTTAATATTGGTATGATAATAAATTATCCAAATGTAAGTACAATAATATATAATAAAGATACACATCTAATAGCAGGTGAGATTAAATTTAATACAATTTATGATATTATTTTATGTAACTTTGATATTCTTTATGAGGATCCTGCAAAAGGACGCCAAATTTTATTTAATAAAATTGAATTTAAACAAATTAAATAAAGCTTATAAATAAATATCAATAAAAATTTATTAATATTATATTCATAATATTTATTTTCGAATATTCAATTATTAAATTAATTGTGATATTAAAGTTGTAATTTTATGTTCATCATAAATAATATCTGTTAAATATCCAATTGAAATGCGAAATGTTATTGAACCATCAAAATTTAATTTTGGATATGGATCTATTCTTGTATCAGGTCCACCAAATGATGTTTTATAATTAATATTATTATTTTTGACTTTATTTATTAATTTTTCTTTACTACAATTATTAACAGTAATAGTAAATACACTTGGATATAAACCATTTTTAAATTTTTTTGAAAATAAAAATGGATGACATATTAAAATACTAGTGTAATTTTTTAATACATCTAATATTTTAATAGTATTATTTGACGCATTTTGTAATCTTATTGGCATTTCCGAAAAACTAGAATTAATTTTATTACATATTATTGGACAAATATGAATTCCTTCTAATTTTACTAAATTCAAAATATCATTAAAATCATTTTTTGGTATAATTGCTCCACTTATAATAGTTGATCCTGTATAATATTTAGTGAGTGATAATACGACATAATCAATACAATTATATTCCAATGGATTTGATAATAAATATGTCAACCACGTGTTGTCAATAATTATTAATGTATTAGATATTTTTAATTTAAATTTTTGTAAATTTTCATAATTAATACAATATCCATTTGGATTCGAACAACTTTCAGCAAATATAATATTTTTATCGATAGTATTTGATTTATATAACTTATTAGCTATATCTGTTAATTCTATATCTTGATTAGAAATATCAAATATATTATATGAAAAATTATATATTTTTTGTAATTCAAAAATATGTTTAGATGTATCAGAATATAATTCAGATGGAAAAATAAAATTTATTTTTTTATTATTATATTTATTTAAAATATATCTAAGCATAATATTTATAGCATGATTACCACTAGATAAAATTAATGCTTTATATTCATAAAATTCTTTAAATTTCAAAGATAAATTTAGTAATTCCTTACTGTTGATTCTAACATAATCATAATCACCAAATTTATTTTTTTGCAAAACGCATTCTTCAGAATTTATATTACTTATTTCCATTTTAGCCTAATGATTAGATTGTTATTTAACAAAATCAATTAAATTTTTACAAACAACGGTAATAATAAAAAAAATCTATCATAATTAGAAATTACTTTATTTAATATTATTAATGAATCAATTTATAAGCTGATATTGCCTAGTTATCCAAAAAGAATTTGAAAAGTCTGTACATAGGCATTATATTGGCTACATACTACACAATTGACATGTCCCACTTTATCCGAAGATAGAAACTAGATGAGCCAAAATCTGATCGTCATATGGATCAAAAGTAGGAATAAGCATAACACTCTGGTACAGTCGTCTACATACATGTGATTCCTAACAGCAAAGAAAGAAATTTTCAATCTTGCACAACCATCATCAGTTATTGCAAAATTCAATGAATCAATTTTATTCAGTGCAAGAAAACTCTAGCTGTTAAACAGCAACTGCATCAGAATCTCCATCTGAATCGGCATCAAGCATCATCAGAAGCTGCATTAGAGTTAGTATCATCCTCATCTGGACGCTTCTTTCCCTCGACCCAACTCAAGATAGCGACTAGATACTTCATAATATACGGGAAGTCGTATGCATCAAAAGTAGGAATCATGTAACTTGACTCAGGACCATACTCATCCAAATAAACAAGCTTCTTTCCCGCAAAGAAAGCAATCTCCAATGTCATAGTACCGCGATCAGCAGGCAATGAAAAGCTCAATGAATCGACATTATGATGTGAAAGAAGACTATCTGGCTCTGGAGTGATTGGCACTCGGTGACAAAAGTGAGTGACATCATCAGGATTAGGAAAAACCAAACTGTTATAAACGGACTTATTTCTATGCTCGAGAAAAGGAGGAAACAATGTAAAAAAGCTAATCAAAATGTTGGTGTTAACCTTCTCCTTCTCCTGATTCTCGAGACACCAATCCACCATATTTGAATCAAACCCCAAACGCATGAAATTTACTGCAGTCATTCCAATGTACGGCATTGTCATGCTGTAAAAATCGAACTTTTTGAAAGTTTTGTTCTTGAGCCAAAATGGCTACGGTACCAGACCAAAAAATTATGGGGCTATCAAATAAAAAAATATTCAATTTTTTTGTTTATTTAGTGTAATAAATTATGAAGTATAAAAATTCAACTTTGTATTGGACTATATAATTAATATCATTAATAATTTGTCATCCGTTAATAATGAAATATATAAAAATAAAAATTGAAAAAATTATGTCTAAAATAATAATATTAATTCACCGTGAAATATAATATTTTTAATTATTATTTTAGACATAAATAAAAAATGGATTTTATTATTGAAATGTTTGTAATATTATTTAAACAAATTTATACAAATATATTTTCAGAAATTAATTCTACAACATCAGAAAAAGCCTTATATGATTTAGTTGTTTCTCAAAAAAATAAAAATTAACAATTTTTATTTTTAGCAGCATTAATTAATTTAAAATCAAATCAGATTTTTAAATTAATTGTTTCGATATTATCATTAATATATAATTTATTAAACTTAAAAACAAATAAAACAGTTAAAAATTGGATTAATGATTCAATTTATAATGAATTAGTATTAGTTATAAATAATATAAAATTTATATATAATGAATCTTAAAACTAATTTCTGAATTAGATGAAGATGCATTTTTTGATATAAATATGTCTCATTTATCTTATATGAATATAAATTCTGATCAATATCAAACAGCATATAGTATTTTTAATTATAATAATATTAATAAATCATTTGCATTTGTAAGAGTTTTTAATGGAATTACTCCTATTAAATACAAAGTTGATGCCACTTTTATTATACCTAAAAATAATTTAGTTTTTTGTTGTGAATTAGATAATGACAAAGAAATAAATCCTATTTCTACAACTAAATATATATTATTAGAAGATTTTTTAATTCCAAAAAGATTTAATGAAAGATTAAAATTTTTAAAAAATAATAGTAATAGACATAGATGTTATCGTGATTATGGATTTCTACTTGAAAAATATAATGATGATTGGTATGTAAATTTAGTTGTTTATTATATAAAAAATTAAATTTAAAAAATAAATATAAATAATTATAATGAAATGGGAAGAGAAAATTAAAAACTGGGAAAATGGAATAATTCAAACATATCCATCAAATATTAATAAAAGATTTTTTTATCAAACCTATGTTTGTAATAGGAATATGCAAAATAAATATAAAGAAATATTTATAGAAAGCAATAAATTAGAAAATATTAATGAAAATATGGAACAATTAATTTAAAAAGTAAAACTTTTTAAATTAATTATTGAGGCAAAAAAAATAAAAAATACTTTTTTATTTTTTTGCCGAAACCATATAATCAATATATTAAAAATACAAAAAATAATTATGTTACTTCATTTTATAGTTTATCTAAAATAACAAAATTGGTAATTCCTGTTCCAAGAAAAAAAAATTTTACTACAATGAAAGATTTTATTGATAATGCATCTATAACTCAACAAAAATATTTTTGGAAAAGAGTAGCAAAAGAAATAAAAAAAATGTTAAAAATATATGATAAAGTATATATAAATACACATGGATTAGGAGTATATTATTTTCATTTAAGAATTGATAGTAAACCTAAATATTATATAACAACAAATTTTATATAATTTATAGTAAATTTTTTAAATTATTTAAATCATTAATATACATATTTGTACTTGATAAAGTTAATAATTCTTTATATTCTTTTTTATAATTTGATAATTTAAATTCTAAATTTTTTAAATTATTCATTTGTTTAAATGATAAATTAAGTAAATAATCATATGAATTATCAAATAAATCAAATTTATTTTTTTTTAAATATGATTCAATATTTTCTAATTTTAAAAGTTGACCTTTATTTATTATCAATTTAATAAAGTTAACTTGATTTTTTATAAATTTTATATTTTTATTTATTTTAGATAGCATTATTTTTTTTCTTTCATTATAAAAAGGTAAACGAAAGGAATAAAATTCATTTATTATTTCATCGGCATTATTAAATTTTTTTATTGTATTATTTTCAGTATATAAATGCATATTGGATTGTTTAATTGTTTTATAAAGACTTAAATATTTAAATAAATTATTCATTTTGAAAGAATCAATTGTATTATACATTTTTATAATATCATCATGTTTTTCTTTATCATATTTTAATATAAATTTAATATCTGTATCGTTACTTAAATTTATATAATAACGAAATATATTATTTTTTTCTTGTATTGTTTTTGATATTATATCTTCTAAAAATAATTTATAATCAAAAATATTTAATTTTATAGGTAATTCTAAAATATGTATTTCATTTTTATGAAATTCAATTAATCCTTCACTAATCCATGTATCTTTATCATATTTAAAAATTTTACCCTTAAAATTTCTATAAAAAGGAATTAATTCTTTTTTATTTTTTATGCCGTTTAATTTATTAATTAACCAATTTATTATATCAGTTGGATTATAACAAGGTATATTTGTTGAAAACCCGGTTCCTATACCTTCACACCCATTAATTAATATCATAGGAATTATAGGCAAGTAATATTGTGGTTCAACTAATATATTTTCATCTGTTAAAAAATGTAATAGGTCATTATCATCTTTTATAAAAATACTATCCATAATTTTTTCAAGATGAGTAAATATATATCTAGCAGATGCATGATCTTTTCCTGACATAATTCGTGATCCGAATTGTCCAATAGGTTTTAAAATATTTATATTATTACTACCTACATAGTTTTGTGCTAAATTTATTATAGTTAATATTAAAGAATTTTCACCATGATGATATGATGTAGTTTCACTAACTAAACTTGCTAAAATACTAACTTTAATTTCATTATTAATATTTTTTTTTAAACAAGTAAAAAGAATTTTTCGTTGTGAAACTTTTAAACCATCAAAAATTGATGGTATAGATCTAATATTATCATAATTAGAAAAATGTATTAATTCATTATTTACAAATTCTTTAATACTAATATTTTTTTTTGTAATATCTAAAATATTATCTGGATTATATTTTAAAAGCCACTTTTTTCGTTCATCTATTTTATGTTTTGAAAAAGCTAATAATAAATCATTATCTTTTAAATTATATAAATATATTAAATTTGATTCTATATTTTTAAAATATTCGAGCGCTTCTGATGATGTTGATGTACCTAAACCTTTATAATATTTAATTTTCCATAAATGTAAATCAAAAATATTTATTTTCCATTTATCATATTCTCTAATATTAGAGAATGTAACTAATTGATTTTTATATGTTGCTTTAATCAAAGGTGTTGCTAATATTTTTAAAAAATTCTTAATAAATAATAATGATGGATAAAAAAAATCTAAATAATTTATAATTAAACCTTTAATATGCGATCCATCTTCATCAGCATCAGTCATAATCATTATAGAACCATATCTTAGTTCATTAATATTATCCTTAGTATAATTTGTTTTAAGTTTTAAACCCATTATTTTTGTAATATCCATTATTTCTTGGTTATTATTTATTTGATTAATTGATGCGTCTCGAACATTTAATAATTTTCCTCTTAATGGATAAACACCATAATAATTTCTATCATTTTGTGATAAGCCTGCAAGTGCAGTACTTTTTGCAGAATCGCCTTCAGTTAATATTAGAGTACATTCAATTGATTTCTTTGTGCCAGCAAAATTTGCATCTTCTAATTTAGGAATAAATTTTATTTTACTCTTTTTACTACCGTCTAATTTTGATAATATTTTTAAATTAGATTGTGATACAATATCTTTCAAATTTTTTATTAATGATGATTCCTTTAAATTATGAAAAAAAGATTCAGGTATATCACATTCATATCCAAAATCTTTAATTGGTGTTGTTAATTCTTCTTTAGATTGAGAGCTAAATAATGGATTTATAATAGTTGTTTTTAAAAATATAATAATATTATCTAATAAAATTTTCTTTGTTAATTGAGGATCTACCATTTTTTTTATTCGTTCAAATATTAAATCGACAAAATAATTCAAATGTGTTCCACCACGATTAGTATATATACTATTTACAAATGTTAAATTAATATTAGAAACATTTTTATATAATTTAATAGCATATTGCCATTCTAAATTTTTAATACAATGGCCTATAATCCAATTATTTTCATTTACTTCCATATTAAATAAATTTAAATATGATTCAATATTAGAACCTCTATTTATTTTTACATTATCTATAATAATATCAACATTTTTTTTGGTTAAAACTATTAAATCCATTATTCGTCTTTTAATTAAACTCTTCATATCTTCACTTAAATTAGTTGAATTAAATTTTTCAAAGTCTGGATATATTATTATTTTAACACCACCATCTTTTAAATATTTATTATCAATATTAATATCACTATCATTGATAATTTTATATTTTTTAATTATTGGTTTTGATATTTTTGATAAATTATTTTCATAAACTTGATAATAATATAATTTACGTTTTGCATCCCAAATATGTAATTCAAATTTTTTTGAAAAAATTACAGATAATTTGATACCTATACCATATGTACCTCCTACAACTTTCCCAATTTCATCATTATAATTAGTTGAACTTAATAATTCACTGAATATTAATTGAGGAATATATATATTATATATCGGATGGATTTCTATATCAACACCTTTACCATTATTAAATATCATAATAGAATTAGAACTTATTTTTGTCGATATTAATGTTAAAGTTTTATCTTTTATTGTTTGATCTATAGCATTAGTAATAATTTCATCAATTATTTTATATAAACCTTCATTAAACATTATTTCTTTATTAATTATATCATTTCTTTCATTATCAAATATAAATAAATTACTTAATTTAAAATCTGTTGATGAAATATACATACCCGGACGTTTTAAAATATGTTCAAGAGGTGTTAATTTTATATATGTTTTTGTTAAATCATCAGATTCATTAATAGGTTTTTTCATTAATTAAATAAAGAAATTAAAAAGTCAGTCTTTTTTAATTAATGATTGTTAAAAATTTATAGATTTTTTTAGTATAATTTATTATTAAAAAAAATTGATTTTTTTTTAACAAATAATTATTTTAAACTAGATAATGACAAATATGAAAATATTAAATAAAAAATTCAGTGATAAATGTTTAGAATGTGGCTGTAAAATAGATTCAATGAATTTTATTGAACATTTTTATTATTGTTCTGAATGGCGTCCTCGTTTATCAATCCTACCTAAATCTATATTTCAACTTTCTAATCAATTATTATCTAATCAATTATCTAATCAATTATCTAATCAATATTATTTAAAATGTGAATCTGATGAAGTAATAACTGAATATGATAGTGAAAAATCAAAGAAAATTATAAAACAATATATTAATAAAAATGATAATTTAATAGCCAACGATGATACATTAATAAATAATATTGATAATGAAAAAAATAATAATGATCCTAATTGGACTTTAATATTACTAGATGAATTATATACTAATTGTTCAACTCTAGCAGAGCTAGAGTTCAAGAACTTATCTAAAAAGGAGATAAGTTGTTCAACTCCAGCAGAGCTAGAGTTCAAGAACTTATCTAAAAAGGATATAAGTTGGTCCAGTTATGTCTCAACACCTATGGAAAATGATCAAGGTTGGCTAAAAATAAATTATGAATAGTATTACGATAGCATGCGATCCATTACAATTTATAATATTACACCAAAAACAAATTATAACAGGTACGATATTTTAGTGTAGAATTAAATATACACGTTAGACTATTCGATAATGCACGAATACCTAGAGGATTGTGTTTTTCGTGTAAAGAACCGGCTATTAAATAGGCATTTTATTGAATAGATAACATTAAAGAATATTTCAGATGGTGTGAAAAATGTAACAGATATAAAAAAGAGATTAAATTACAACAAATCATATTATATTTTTATTTAAATTTTTATATATGTTTATATATATGAATTTAATAGAAAAAGATATTCAAATAGCTATTGATATTTGTAATGAAACACCATTTAAATTAAAAGAAGAATATAAATATAAATACTATAAAATAGAATCCCCAGTTCCATTTAACTTAGTTGATGATATCAATATTGATTATAATATTATAAGAAAAAAATTAAATAATGAAATCAATATACCACTCTATATATCCGTAGGAATATCTAATAATAGTTTTTGTAACAATCTTTTTATTTTAAATAATAATTTGGATAAAATTAAAAATAAATATAGTGAAATCATATTTATTTTTTCAGATTCAAAAGATGCACATCGTTTATTTATAAAAAAAAGTAAAGAAATTAATCCATCTGTAACTGATTTATTTATTATTAATGATATCATGAAAGATATTATGGCAGTTCATTATGACAAAATTATAAGAAAAATAAATAAAGATTCAGGATATGATAATGAAATAGATTATTTAGGTGTATCATTTAGCGGAGGAATAGGTATTTTTCTTTCTCAAATTAACAAAATTAAAATAAGAAATTTAATTTTATGTGCTCCAGGATGCTTAGAAGGTTTAAAAAATGTAAATAAAGATCAAAATATAATATTAGGTTGGTGTATTCAAGATACAAAAGTATCTTATAAAACAGAAGGTTTAAGATTTATATCAGAATTAAAAGAATTTAAAAATAAAATAATAATATTAACAGATCTTGGAAATATAACAAACGATGATTTAACACATAGACTACAAGATGGTATTTTTGATTTATTATAAAAAAATTGAATATTTTTTTATTTAGTAATTCATTTAATTAAAAATTTTACCGTAGCAATTAAAGCTTTGATTGCTAGGATAAAATCTACGATTTTACCTTAGCAGCTCATTCACAAAAGTTGCATTATAAAAACACATTGCTTCTAGTAGCCATAAAATTAAATAAATTAAATAATTAAAATGGAAGAAAACAATTGTGTTAACAATTATACTTATCCAGATTTTGATCATTATCATTATGGAAATATTTGTTGGGGCTACACAAAGTATGGATCTTATTATAAATATAATATTGATACTTTAATTGACAAAATACTCGCAGATACGAAAATATATGAAACAAAAAATATTCATGATGAATCATCAGAAAAACCAACAGTCAAACTGACAGAGTGTTCTTATGTAAAACCAACTATCAAATTGGTTGATAATTCAAAGTCCAGAATTATACAAATCGGAAAATTTCATATGAAACTAAGATCAAGAGTCAAGTTGGTTGAGAATTTATACATAAAACCAAAAGTCAAGTTGGTTGAGAATTCATACATAAAACCACGAGTCAAGTTGGTTGAGAATTCATACATAAAACCAAAAGTCAAGTTGGTTGAGAATTTATACATAAAACCAAAAGTCAAGTTGGTTGAGAATTCATACATAAAACCACGAGTCAATTTGGTTGAGAATTCATATAAAAAGCCAAGATTTGAATTTGTACAATAAAAGCTACGCTTTTAGTTCTAGAATTTTTGAATAAATTCTACAATGAATAAATAATATAATTTATGATATATTATTGTTTTATAAGATATGATTATAAATATCTATTTATTTTGTTTATTATTAATTTATTTACATCTAATGAAAATAAATTATATTTCTAATAATATAATTTATTAAATTAATTACTATGTTTCATCATAATTAATTTAATAAATTGTAATCATTTTTTTATAAATAAATTTTTACTAATAATTAAATAATATTAAAAAAAATGATTAATTAAATTTGAATGTATGACCGCACTCAATACATGTTACGAATGTAGTTGGTGGTTCATCTCCGGCTCTGGTTTGTTTCTGTGTTATTTGACAATTAGCTTTTTTACATTTGACACATTTAAATACACTTGAACCTTTAGTATTATTTTTTTTATATTCTTCTAATTCTCTTTTTTTAATAATTTCTTCATATTTTTCAGGATTTAATTCTTCTGGTTTCATAAATGCTAAATTTTCAGCTTCAATACTATTATCTTGTAAAGAATTAATTAAATATTTGGAATCTTTATTAGATAATTGTGAAATGATTTCATTACTTTTGTTTTCATAAATAGATTCGATTAAAAATAATGTATCATTGCACTCTGCATATTTTTTACTAAAATTATATATACTTTGTTCTATTTTTTTTGCTTTATTAGTATCTACATATTTAGATAATTCATTTATAATATTACTACGTAAATCTACATTAATTTCAGAAAAATTATCCATTAATTTATAATACATAATCAAGAAAATAAATAATAATCAATTTTTTAAATAAAAAAAATTGATTATTTCTTTTATATAATAATTTTACCATATTTTAGATAATGAAATCCCATGAAGACATAGTAATAAATAAATTAATAGATAAAAATAATATTATAGAAAATCTAACAAATAATGATTGTAAATGTACTATCATTAATAAAATAAATAATTATTTTGATAATTATTTAAATAGAAATAATAAAATAATTATATTTGAATTAATTAATCAATTTATATATTTTCAAAATAATTGTTGTCAAATTCCGAATAATAATAAAGATTTATTGTCAACTGAAATAGTTAATAATTTAAATGATTTAATAAAAAATTTTTTAATTGATAGACGAAATAGTATTCGAATATTAATCAAAAAAAATAATTATAATTTTTATAATCTTAATAAATTTATTAAAGAATTTTTAATAAAAATAGATTATATTAATGATATTTTAAAACTTAAATATTTAGATGATTCACATACTTTAAATAATACTTTATCTGGTGAAAGTTTAAAAATAAACAATATAACAAATTTTAGTATAGAATATTTATCACAATTTATAATTAGTGATAGTGTAATATTATTATTTATTGAAAATCAAATAATATTATTTTCAAAAAATAATAATAAAGAAATTGAAATATTTTTTTCACTAATAAAAAAAATATGTTATTATGATAATAAGAAATTATATAATTATATTATAAAAATTTTATGTAACATTTTGAATAAAGAAATTATTATTCAAAATTCTAATCCTCTACCAAACAATTTAAAAAATATAAATAAATTAAATACTGATATAATATATTATGATAAAATAATAAAATATTTTAAATATATTAAAAATGATTTAATATATAATATTATTCCTAATATTTTTAATAATTTTATAAATATATTTAAATTTAATTCATTATATGAAATAGAATATGTAACAAATAATATATCTAGTGAATTAAAAAATATATTTGCTAATAAATATGATAATAAAGATTTATTAAAAAATATGTTAATAACTGAAATTTGTTTTTTAATAAAAAAAACATTCAGTTTCGAAATAATTAATAATGAAAATTCAGAACAAGGCTCAATAGATGAATTAAATATTATGATTATAACATTAATTAATATTCTTAATAATACTAATTTATTACTTGATAATTATTTAAATATGAACAATAATTTAATTATTAATGAAATGAATCAATTTATTAACAATGATATATTGTTGAATGCTATTTATAATAGAATAAATTTATTAATTATTAATAATGATATAAATGAAATTTATAAATTATTATCTTTTGTTATAAAAATAAAAGATAAAGATATTATTATTAATAAATATAAAGAGTTTTTAACAAAAAGATTATTATTTAACTATTCAAAATTTTATCCACATTTTCCTGAATTAATAGATTATATTACAATAGAAGAAAAAATATTTAATAGCATAAAAACTAAATTCCATAATAAAAGCATCTATAAAATAGGTAAAATGATTGATGATATAAGAAATTCAATTATTCATAATATAGAACTAGAACTAAAAAATTATGAAATTATTAACGATAAATTTTTAGATAATATAAATAATATATGTATAGTCAATTTATCGTATGAAATATGGAATATTAATTATTCAGATTATATAATTGGTAATAAAATATTAAATGATTATAAAAATACATCAAATATTTTAATTCAATATATTTTAAAATATAATAATATTTATAGCAGTGAATATGATAATAAAAGATTTCTCAATTGGTATTTGCATTATGGTGAAGTTGATATAACTTATTTAAATCAAAATTTAATAATGCTACCAATTCAATATATGGTTCTAGAAATGTTTACTAATCAAAATGAAATATCTTTAGACATAATATATAGTTCATATTTTTTTGAAAATTATCCTACTCAATTCAAAAAAGATATTATTAATTCTTTGATTAGATCGAAATTATTTAATATTAAAAATAATAATTTAATATTAGCGACAAATGGAATATTTGTTCAAAATTTAGTTATGTTATTTACTCATGAATCTGAATTTATGAGTAATAAAAAATTAGAAGAATTAGCACTAACACATAATGATATTGTTATTTCAAATATAAATCATATTTTAAAAATAAATTCATTAGCTTATGATGAATTATTTGATGTAATTAAAAATAAAATTATAGTTTTTAATATGGATAAAAAAATATTTGAAACTGCAATCAATTATATGATAGATAAAGATTATATTATATTAAATAAAAATAATTTATATGAAAAAATCTATTATTAAATATATAAAATGGAAAAATATTTATTTAAATATATTAAATATAAAAATAAATATAATAAATCAAAAATAAATAATTTAAATGGAGGTAGTAAATTATATACTAGAAATATTAGTACTGAATATACTAAAGATATATATGATAAATTAAATAAAGATGACCAAAATAAATTTCCATTTTACTGTCCTAATAATAGGTCTAAATTATGTGGCATTGAAACACCTAATTATGGATTATGTAAATCTGAAGAAACTGAATGTAATAATTATACAGGAGAAAATACTTATCTTGAATATGATTTAGATGATGAGGAAAGAAAAGACAATTATAATTTTGGGCAAAAATTTGGATATGATATTTATAAACATGAAAAAAAAGATTGTTCAAAATTAATAGTTAATTCAACGTATGAAGCTAATTTTTTATTACCAAAAAAATTTAAAATTATGACCTATAATTGTTGGTGGAGTATAAAAAAAACATCAAATGAAACAGAAAATGATTTTCATTTAAAATTCTTTGAAATTAGAATGAAAAATATAGCAGAAATTATAAACAAATCAGATGCAGATATTATTTGTTTACAAGAAGTTGGAAATTTAACTTTTGAAATATTACAACCATTATTAAAAGAAAATTATAAATATTATTATGAAAATCCATTTGAATGCAATATTGATGATAATGGACCTAGAGGTAGATCTTTAGAAACAATGTGTTTTAGCAAATATCCTGTTAAGAGTTTCAAATTATTTAGTGTACAAGGAAATTTGCATTATAATAATGCAATGATTATGTTAGAATTTGACAATCTAATAATATTTAATGTGTATTTACAAGCGGGTACTAGAAATTCACCTGGACAGAAAGATCTATGGTTTAATTATTCAAGATGTAGATACAATGAATATTTAGCAATTGGAAAATATATTAAAGATAATAATATAGATAAACCTATGGTTGTATTAGGTGATTTTAATACTAATTTAAATGGTGATTTTGAAGAATGGCCAGAATTAAAAGCATTCAAACAACTAAAATTAGTAGATTCATGGTTAACAAAAAATGATAATAATAGTGGATTTACTGAAGATACTAACGTTAATTACATGAGATGGAATGTTAAATTTGAAGAAAAAATTTATAGAATTGATGGTATATTTTATACTAAAGATAAATTAAAAACTAATCAAATAGAAATTTTAGGTAATGAACCTATAGATATCGATAAAGAAATGCAACAAAATTTTTATGATATTCGAATTCCTAATAAACCTAATAAAGATGAATTAATTAGAAAAAATAAAAAATTACAATTATGGCCATCAGATCATTTTGCTGTAATGGCTGAATTAGAATTTATTTAAAATCTTTTATTTTTACTATGAAATTGAATTATTAAAAATTATCTAAATAATTTTAATCTATGAAGATTTAAAATATGATCTCTCTCTCTTTATATTTTTTTATCAAATTATATAAGTTATATAATTATAATAAAAATCATTTAAGAATAAAATATATTATAATTATAATAATGTCCGAAGTTATAACAGATTTCAAATGTAAAATATGTAAAAAATATTATTCAGGTTATCAAAGTCTATGGATACACAATAAAAAATTTCATACTAATAATGTTAGCTCAGTTGTTACCAATGTTAGCTCGATATGTAGTAATGTTAGCATGATTGATAGCAATGTTAGCACATGTAATAGTAATTCAAATATTAGTAAATGTAAATTTTGTTTAAAAGTTTTTAATCATAGATCATCAAAATCAAGACATGAAAAATATTGTAATCAAAATAGTAATGATAATACTAATAAATTAGAAAAAATAGAAAAAGAAAATATTGAAATTAAAAATATTTTAAAAGAATTATTAGAAAAAAATTGTAAAATACATCCTAAAACTTTACAAAAAATTAATAAGCAATTAATAAATAATACTAATAATAATTGTACTAATATTATAAATAATGTAAATATTACTAATAATACAATTGTTAAATTTGGGAATGAACAATTAGCTAGCTTATTAAAACGTAAAGATATGATGAAAATTATTAATAAACAATGTTTATGTATTGAAGAATCAATTAAATCAGTCCATTTTAATAAGAATTTACCAGAATATAATAACATTTTTATTACTAATATGAAAGATACTATTGCATATATTTTTGATGGATCAAAATTTATTTTAACATCAAAAGATATAGTTATTAATGATTTATATAATAATCATTTAGAAAATATAGAACAATTTTTAGATGAAGCTGAAGTACCAGAAAATAAATATAGTAAAATTACTAAATTTTTAGATTCTCTTAATGACAATGATAAAAGTTTCATTGATGGCTCAAATAATGATAAAAAATATGCTAATTATAAAGCATATAAATTAATAGCAATAAAAAATTTAATATATAATGAATCAGATAAAAAATTATTAAAAAAATTTAATAGTATGGATTTACAAGAAAAAATAACAGATGTGTCAATATCAGAAATAGATGGATAATTAGAAAATAAAATCCAAGATTTAATTTTGCCGAATCAATTGTAGAAATTATTATTATTTGTTACATATTTTTTTTAGTTAAGATTTTTTATTTTATTAATAATATCAGTAGTGGATATTTTATCATAATATTCAATTTCTTTAAAATAATCTTTAATTTCAAAAAAAAATTTATCTTGATTTTGTCTATCATTTTCATTGCTAAATCCATGCACTATAATATCAATATTATATTTTTTAATAAATTCCAATGATGAATATAATGGACATGGGAAAATAACTTGATCTACTAAATTTATAGATTTTATTATTTCAACTCGATCATTTTCAGATATTATAGGTTTTCTTTTATAACTTTCACAATCGATATCACTAACAACTCCAACTATTAAATAAGTATTATCTGGATCATTTAAAAAATTTTTAGCTTTTTTAAGAGATTCAAGATGTCCTCTATGAAATAAATCAAATACTCCATCTATATAAATTATTTTTTTTTCAACCATTATTTATTAAATTATAAATAAATTTTTATATAAAAATTTATTTATTTAATTCATTTTTCCATAAATTAGCTAATAAATTAAATTTATCAATATTTCTAATTGCGATTCTTATATAATTATTTTTATTATATCCAGTTTTACCCCATCTAATTGGCATTCCGCATTTTTTACTTATATTATATAATTTTTCAGCGACTTCTTTAGAAGGTACTTTTATCCATATCCATGGAATAAATTTAGCACCTTCAAATACCCAATTATTAAAATTTTTTTTAAGAATATTTTGTTGATTTCTAATGATACTAGTATTATTCCAGGTATAATTAATATATGCATCATCATTTATAGCAGCATCTAAATATTTTAGAGCTAAAATATTACAATTCCAAGGTACAATATTTTTTTTTATTAAATTATATGTGTTTTCTGATGGACATAATAAACTACCAATTCTTAAACCTGTGCACGAGAAAAATTTAGTCCATGAATGTAATAAATAAATATTAATATTATCATCAATAGATTTTTTAGTTATACTGTTATTTTCTGAAAAATCCATATTTTAGTCATCAAAAACCAAACTTTTTATATAGCCGTCATTAATGAATTTATATTATTCATAAACAGTTATAATTAAGACAATTATCACTGTGTATGAATAAATATACTTAAAGTTTATCTGTACGTACACCAGTATAAAATTATTAATATCTGTCTTATAAAAAGTTTGGTTTTTTGCGACTAAAATATGGATTTTTTTATAAATCGGCAGTATTATAAACATTCTTTAATATCATATAAGTACTCAGGAAAATTACCCTATATATTATTAGAGTAACATAAATTAATGAAAATTTATATTATTTTTATATAAATATTTTAAATTTTAGTTATAAATGCTTATTCATTTCTTAAAATGAATAAGGCTATTTTTCCAGAGTATAATAATATAGTGAAGATTATTTAATAGATGAAAAAGTCTGAAAAATATTCAAATTTTCTGTACAAAATTTGTTAAGATAGTTTTATTAATTCATAAATTTTTAATTTAATAAAAAATATTATAAGCGCATAGTAAATTATCAATGCTTAAATAATTTATTATTATAGCTATCTATATAAAAAATGAAAACTTTTTATGACTTAATTATTACTAGTCTAGAAAACGACAATAAGTTAAAAAAAAGTTTATTTTAAATTTTTAAATATAAGGTAAAATTCTATAAAAATTGAAATTATTTTTAAATAGTAATCCTAACAACTTTTATTTTTTACCGTAGCCATTTTGGCTCAAGTACATTAACATGACGGCATTTTCCAAGCTTGTAAATTTTAAGAATCGAGACGCCCTGGATGTCTACAACAAAGCACTAAGCAAGTTTGACTTGGGTCCACTTTCGTCCCAGGTGGCAGCAGTCATTGACTGTTCGGTCAAGAAGCGGGAAATTGTAGGCAAGATCGTTGATGTCTTCAGTTATACTGTCACCAAGGATGACGTGCATTATGCAGATCCAAGGATTGGACCAGAATTAAGCAAGCTTGTACCTAGGACGAGCATCATTCTACATGACCCAATAACTGGCAAAGTCTATCCTACCTTTGCATTGAAGAAGTTATCAAGGTCTTCGCCTGATGCCCTGGAAACAAAGCAAGATAGGATCGCCAAGCTAAAAATCAGTAGAAAGGTTAACGGAAAGCCCTGTTCTCTACAGATCCAACAGATTGACGGTGAGACTTTTGTCGTCTTCATTCAGAAGAAGGTCCATGTCCATGTACCATTGACTGCACTTGAAGCTTTCCAGAGTAATCAGATCATGGATTATTTTTCGGAGCATGACCAGCTCAAGGAGCTTTTTGAGGTCATTAATACTGATCTTGACAAGTACATTAAATTGCTGAATCTTCTTGGAGAAAATAGTGTAATTACCGGAGAACTTGACGATGGTAGGCACATTGAGTGTCCTTCGGGTCCGAAGATGTTTGTTCTTCACACTGCTATGAACGGTTTGACTTCAATTGATTTTTCAGTCATTGAGGAGTACTGTAGAACCAATTCTCTGGCATGTGTTACCTACGATACCATTGTTCTATCATCTGAAGGTTCAAAGCTTCATCATATGTGGGCGCATTTAATGGAGTATGCCAAGAAGAATCTGAACTGTGACACAGAAGGTTGGGTTGTTCTTGTTCTGGATGATCAAGACAATCTTATCATGCCAATGAAGGCTAAGAAGCTTCCGTACACGATCATGAGGTCACTTCGTCAGATGTTGCTTCATGGAAAGCGATCCGATGTTGTGACAGAACATGACTTGCATCGTTGTATCGATGAGTTCAAGAAGATTTTTCGTGAAGATCCAGGCAAGACGAGATATTTTGGAATCACAAAGAAGGGACAACGACGATGGTTAGAATGGCTAGAAAATCAGTTTGCAGTTTTTGCAGCTAGATATAGATCCGCAGAGGGCATTCCAATGATGCGGGAAGATGTATCTATTCAGACCTATTATGGAAAAATGAATGGTTTTGGATGGTTTTTATCTCAACTTGTTGGGCTAGGCATGGAACCATTTGTCTTGGAAACAGATGATGTCGACTTTTCACCTGATGCTTTCATCAATAATATTTTTGAAGAAGATAATATGGTAGAATCATCGGATTTATTATTGAAGACAATACCATTGGTTTCTTCTGAGTATACAGTCGAACAAGTTGTAGATACTTTTAACAACTTGAGAAAGAGCAAGCCCAAGAACAAGCCATTGCTGGTTATCATGTTCCAAGGTCTTCCAGGGGGTAGCAAGACTTTCATAGCGAATGAACTAGTCAAGGCATTGATTCGTTCAGGAATCCTGGCTATGTACATTTGCCAAGATTCTATGGGTAAAGATGGTGTCATTCAGGCAATTGAAAACTGTAGACTTACAGATACTATTGCAGTTATTGCAAGGTGTCACCTAGGACAAGATGACAAGAAGATTTATCTTGGTTCTAAGGGTTTGAGAAATGGTGACAGACTTGTCAAGTTTTCTGTAGGAACCAATGATATCAAGACGTTACTTCGTTCCATCCTTGGGGTGATTCACCGTGATAGTCAGGTTACAGGGACTGGATTCTCATACTCATCTACAGATCCGGATAGAATGCTACAGGTACATCGTGACTTGCTTACAAAATGGTCAAATAATGCGGATGCATATCCAGAAGAAGTTTTTGGTCCATCCTACATGATTGATTTGTTAGCGTCAGATCCATTTGAGGGTATATCAGAGACTGGTTCTTTTGCTGAGATTCGTAATTATTTTGTTGTGAATGGATTACTAGAAGAATCGGGAGCCATGACTGAGAAGATGCATGGAACCCTTATTCCGATTCAGACGACTATCAACCGAATCATGGCATCCTTGATTTCGCCAAGTACCATTTGGGGAACATGGAATACAGGCTGTGTTAGACAGTCTGAATCAGTGCAAAAGAAAGACAAGGTTTTGTATTTCTGTCTCAAGTTTGATGTACAACAGGTAAGTGAGTTGATCCACAACCTTGATCTATCCAATTATGCGGAAAATGCTACCTTCAAGAGTGAAGATTTTCATACCACAATGTGGTTCTGCACAAGAGCGACAGACACTACAATCAAGACTTACATGGAAGGAATTGCAACATTTATGGGTCGGGATTTTGCTATTACTGTCAAGAGCTTTTCGAGAGATGCTGCCTTTGGACGCCTTGATATTGAACTGCCATCCGAGTTGACGCCGTTCTACAAGAATGAAATTAAGGCACATATAACACTAGTTCATACAGGAAAGGCTTCGGAAACAGGAACTTTTGAGCCGACTCAGATTGTTCCGTTGCAAGCCACGATTCAGGGAAAGGTGATGGCAGCTATTCACGGAAACAAGATGGTAGACACACTTATTCTATGAGTTGTATGAAATATTATCAACCAAGTTGTACATATATATTTACAATAATTTATTTATTATATACTATGAATGAATGAAGTTATTTTATAATTATTTTTCTTAAAGTTTTTTTAGTTCATAATGATAATTTTGTTAAATAAAAAATTTGCAATAAATGATTAACAAAAAAAAATAACTTATTGATTTAATTAATCCTTAATATGGTAATATTATCTTAATCATAATTTATTGTGATAAATTCTTAATTAATCCAACCGTTATTTAAAACTTGATATTTCTTTACAATGATCTATAGAATTTTAATTATTATCATTTCAATATATTAGCTATAAATAACTAATAATCAAAACTAACAACTCCAACTATTAAATAAGTATTATCTGGTTCATTAAAAAAATTTTTAGCTTTTTTAAGAGATTCTAGATGTCCTCTATGAAATAAATCAAATACTCCATCTATATAAATTATTTTTTTATTTATTTTATTCATATATATATATATGAATAAAATATTATTAATTATTTTAATAATTTTATTATTATTTTATATACACAATAGAATGTATCATTTATTTATTTTTAATTGGTGTGTAATTTTGTATAAGATTATTGTATCAGAAAATTTTAGAGAAAAATTTATAAAAAAAATAGTAATAAAATTATATTACAGTTATACAACTCTTAATAAAGAAATTGGTTATGTATTAATAGATGAAGTTCATTCTATTTTTGATAAATATAAAGTTCCTTTCTGGTTATCTGAAGGTACAGCATTAGGAATATTCAGAGATAATGATTTGATAAGTCATGATGATGATATCGATATAGGATTTCATGCACAATATTATGATAAATTTATTAATAATATTATTCCTGAACTTCATAAAAATAATTATTATATTAATAATCATCTAAATTTATATTGGATTGAAAAAAATAATTTTATTATTGATATAAATATGATAGAACCTAATAATGTAGCTATAGACAAATTTTTTGCTCCTTCTAATGATGTTATACCATTTTTAACAGAATTTTATCAAAAAAAATGGCGAAATAAAATATGGAATCTTCCTAAAGAACATTATTATGAATATGTATACGGTAAGGATTGGATGATACCTCTAAGAAAAAAACCGTCATTTTTTTAATTCATTTTCCCACAAATTAACCAATAAATTAAATTTATTAGTATCGCGAATACCTATCCTAATATAATTATTCTTATTATATCCTGATTTACCCCATCTAATTGGCATTCCACTTTTTTTACTTATATTATATAATCTTTCGGCAATATCATTTGTTGGTAATTTAATCCATATCCAAGGTATGAAATCTACACCTTCAAATACCCAATTATTAAATTTATTTTTAAGAATATTAATTTGTTTATTTTTAATTTTATTTGTATTATTCCAGGTATTATTAATATATTCATCATCCTTAATAGCAGCCTGTAAATATTTTAAAGCTAAAATATTACAATTCCATGGTATTAAATTATTTTTTATTAGATTGTAAGAATTATCAGATGGACATAATACACTACCTATTCTTAAACCAGTGCATGAAAAAAATTTAGTCCAAGAATGTAATAAATATATATTAATATTATCATCAATTGATTTTTTATTTATATAATCAAATAATGATAATAAACTATTATTTCTAAAATCTGAACCATACCATAACTGCATACTTTCATCGATTATTATTATACTATTTTTTTTACATTTATTTATAATATCAACTAATTCATTTAAATTATAATATATTCCAGATGGATTACATGGATTAACAATACATATTATATCAGCATTTTCAATCTCAGTTTTTTTTAAATTATTATTTATACAATTAATTTCATATTCACAATATTGAATATCTGGTACATAATAATTTAAATAATTATTATTATTACAATTTATTCGTATAATTAATTCAATTAATTCACTTGCTCCATTTCCAAATAATAAATTATTATTTTTTTTATTTAAATCTTTATATAAAAAGTTTACTAGATCTGATTTAAATGGTTCAAATGTATGATTTGGATAATAATTAATATCGTTGATATTATTTATAATATTATTTATTCCTTTAATTGATGCTTTCATAAAATTTGTTGTAGTCGAAAAATCTTCAATTAAATATTCTAAATTATGTATATCACTACCACCATGATTACTCATATTATATAAAATATATAATTTTCTTTTAAATAATATCTAAAATCGTAATAATGATAAATTTTTAATTAAATATATTATATATATGTATGCAGATTTTTTTTTTAATTTTTATTTTATATCTAATTTTATATGATTATATTTTATTTAATAATAATGATAATAATAATTGATATAATAATAAGAATATTAACAGATACCAATAATTTTATAGAGTTACCCAAAAAAATAATTCATAATAAAAAAATAGTATTATGTATATCTGGTATTTTGAGCGAAGAGTATATTACAACATTAAAAACAATAAAAAAATATATTATAGATATTTATGATACTGATGTATTTTATAATTTTGATAAATCAAATAATTATGATATTAATATTATTAATAATATATTAAATCCAAAAATGTATGAATATAAGGATTATGATAATAAAATGAAAATATCAAATAATTTTAATAAAAATTATTTTAATATGTGTGCAAGATTAATAGATTGCAATAATTTAAAAATAGAATATGAAAAAAAAAATAATTTTTCATATGACATTGTAATAAGAATTAGACCTGATATTTATTTTAAAGATTCATTAAATATATTAAATATTAAAGATGATACTATATATATGCATCAAACATTATATTTACCAATTATTAATGGTACTCTATTTGGTGTTTGTGATCAATATTTTTATTGTACTAATAATATTGCTAATAAATTATTAAATAATAATTTATTTAATTCTATAAATAATATTGATAAAAATTGTTTATATAATGAATATATTTTTTATTATTACATAAAATCATATAATTTGAAAATAGAAAAAGTTTATTCATCTTCTTTATTATATAAATTATGTAATTTTAATTTATATAAATTAATTAAATATTTATATGAAAAAAAATTTAATTTATTATGTTTTTTGTAATTAATTATTTCAATATTATTATATATGAATATTATTATACCAATAGGTGGATTAGGAATTAGATTTAAAAAAAATGAATATACTAAACCAAAACCATTAATTAATATTAATGGTGAACCAATGATTAAATATATTTTAAATAGTTTAAAATTAACATTAAATGATAAACTAATTATTATATTTAATAAAGAATTAAATAATTTTAATTTTAAAAGTTATTTTCCTAATAATACTATATTTTATGAATTAAATATAGTAACTAAAGGAGTTGTTGAAACTATATTTAATTTTTTTATTAATTATAATATTATTAATCTTCATAAAACATGTGTGATTTGTGATTGTGATACATTTTATAATATAGATGTATTAGCTAAAATAAGAAACTCAATTAATAATAATATTATTAGTTTTGCACATAATAATAATGATCCAATATATTCTTATAATATACTTGATAATAATAATAAAATTGTAGAAATTAAAGAAAAAAAAATAATAAGTAATATTGCTAATTGTGGGATTTATTGTTTTAATGATATAAATAATTTGTTTAATTATTGTAAAAAAACTATTGATTCTAATTATATGTATAATAATGAATTTTATTTATCATGTTTAATTAATTTAATGATTAAGGATAATCATATTTTTGAATCAGTTTTGATAAATTTTAATGATTTTGTATGTTTAGGGACACCATTACAACTTAAAACATATTCTATACAAAATAATTCATACAATAAAAAACGTTTTTGTTTTAATATTGATAATACATTATTAATTACTAATATTAGCGATTCATCAAAATTTATACCATTAGAAAAAAATATTAATTATTTAAAATTTTTAAAAAATTTAAATCATACAATTATTTTATATACTTCAACAGGAATGAATAATTACAGTAATAATATAGGAAAAATTATGCAAAATGATGGAATTCTTATTTTAAAAACTTTAGAAGAATTTGAAATACCATACGATGAAATATATTTTGGCAAACCTTATGCAGATTATTATATTGATAATCTAGCAATAAATTCAAATTATGATTTAGAAAAAGAAACTGGATTTTATCAAAATAAAATTCATGAAAGATCTTTTAATAATATATCAATTGATAAAATGGATATAATTATTAAAAAAGGTAATATAAATGGAGAAATATATTATTATAAAAATATTCCAAATAAAATAAAGTATTTATTTCCTATATTTATCAATCATACTGATGATTCATTAATTATTGAAAAAATTAATGCTATCAATTTTTCTCATTTATTTATTAAAGAATGTTTAACTACAGATATATTTATTTTATTATTAGAAAAAATTAATATTATTCATACAATTGATTTAATAACTGATAATAATATTCCTAATAATGATAATATTTTAAATCATTATATTAATAGATTAGAAACAAGATTTAAAAATCCATTATATAATAATTTAAATAACTCTTCAAAAATTTATAATATATTGAATAATTTTTTTATAAATTATAAAAATGAATGTATTATAAGAATAGTACATGGTGATCCCGTATTTACTAATATATTATTAAATGAAAAAAATATAAAATTTATAGATATGCGTGGAATATTAGATAATGATTTTACAATATATGGTGATATATTTTACGATTATGCGAAAATATATCAAAGTATATTAGGTTATGATGAAATAATGCATGATATATATATATCAAATCAATATAAGTGCGATTTAACTGATATATTATTTAGTTTTATTAGAGATAAATATGGTGAAAAATACATTAATTATATTAAAATTATTACATATTCTCATATATTTACTCTATTACCATTACATAATTATAATAAAGCAATTAATTATTATAATTTGATAAACTTTGAAGAGCTAAATGAATTAATTTATTCTTTTAATTTATAATTAATGTATTTATTATTTTATCAAAATAATTTATATTTATAAAAGTTAATATCTAAAATTGTAATAATGATAAAATATGAAAATAATTTATATAATTTTTTTGATAAAATAATATGTATTAATTTAAAATCTAGACCAGATAGATATGAATCAGCAACAATTGAATTTAAAAAATTAAATATAAATAATGTTGAATTTTATTTTGCTGAAAAATCTTCTAAAGGTGGAAAATATGGTTGTTTTGAATCTCATATTAATGTAATAAAAAAATGTTATAATAAAGGATATTATAACATTTTAATATTTGAAGATGATTTAAGACCATCTAATTTTTATAATATAGAATTATTAAATGAATCTATTGAATTTATGAAAAATAATAATTGGGATATTTTTTATTTAGGTTATTTTATTTTTAATGAAGATGCAACTGATAATATAATTTTATCATATAATAAAAAAACAGATAATATTATTCAATATAATCCATGTTCTACACATACATATTGTCTAAATAAAAAATCAATGGAAAAAATATTATCTACCTACCATAATTATATTGGAATAATACATTATGATATTTATTTATCTAATAGAGAATATTTTAAAAATTATTGTATTCTACCGATGTTATTTGAACAACACTATTGTTATGAAATAGATAATGAAACAGATAACTTGATTCAATTAGCCGCTAGAAAATCTCAATGTTTTTTAGGAGATTATATGAATATTAATTCTAATATAACTTATCTTATATATTTTTATAATAAATATTATTATATTTTAGGATTTATATTTATTATATTTTGTATAATTTTATATAGATATTATAATAAATTTAAATTTCCAAATTAATATTTTTTGGTAAATAAAAATCATTTACAAAACATTCTCGCCAATTTGATGATACATAATAATGAGTTAGCTCTTCTCCTTTTTGTATATCTTTAGATGCAACAATCATATAAAAATAATCATCATAAAATCTATACATTCTGGTATTTGGATTTATATCTGAATTATAAAATATAGCATTGCCACTTCCAGTTGTCCATTTATTTTTATCAGCTAATTTTTTACCACATGAATTCCAGGTAAAAACATATGGACATTTATCACCGTCTAAATTATCAATTTTTCTTTGTAATCCCCATTCAATAACTTCTCCTGATTTAATATTATCAGTAGCAAAAACACCATAACCAGTAAATTTTGAATGTTTTAATAAAGCAATCTTTGAATTATTATCAACAATTTGTATTTGATTTTTTTGAATTTTATTTATATGATTTTTAATTTCATTATAATGAATATCTCTTTGTGAATCTTGATCTTTAAATATTCTAAAATATCTATCTAATTGATCTTCAGAAATATTTAATTTTTTATTATAATCATTATCTATATTTAACATTATATTGCTTTTATTATCTGTATATAATATTAATGGTGTATCATCTCTAATATTAGTTATTGCAGTAATATTATAGTCTAATGAATAATTAACTATATCAAATTTAACTGATAAAAAACAATTTGCATAATTATAGGATTTTGGAAAAAACATACCATTTCCACTTATTAAAAAATATGGACTTTTAAAAATATTTTGTAAAGCAACTGGTTTAAAATCATATTTTTTATTAATTAAAAAAGGTAGATAATCAGAATTATTGTTAATATTAATATTTCTCATTATACCTGTTTCAATAATTGAATTTTTTTGTATATTTTTAAATGAATATGGTAAATTATTTTTAATAATATTTAATCTCATTATAATAATAAAAGTATAAATCTTTATATAATTTGTGTATATTAAATATATAAAAAATATCTTATATATATTTAATAGATGTATATAACATCAGAACCTTCGTCAGAAGAATTTTTACCTACAATGGCAGAATTATCTAAATAGTATGTGCATATGTTTGAAAAATATGGTTGGATGTGTTTAATAAAAGAAAATATGAATAATCAAAAAAAATATATTGATCATTATACATTAATATTAAATACGTATGTAATAACAACCGTTTATTACATGAAAAATTAAAAGATAAAAAAATAGCAGTCTCATGGATTAAAAATGAAGTAGATGAATTAAATATACTAATAGCAAATACAGATAAATTACGGAATATGGTTCAAAAATTAATATTAACACCAAAATTAGAAGGTGGAAAAAAATCATCTATAAAAGCAAAAAAAAACCCTAAAAAATGAAGTTAATCGTTTAATAGTATAAAAAATTGATAATTTAATAATTAGCATTAAAATTCAATATTTTAATGGAAATATTATATGATGAATTAATCGATAATCCTTTAACTTCAAATGTATCCTTAATATATTTTGATGAATCATCAGAATCAAATATAGAAATTTCTTATGAAAATATATCTAAATATTTTAAATATATTTTTATATTGATAAAAAAAAATAATTATATTATTACATCTGATTTTTATAATTATAAAATATCTAAAAAATTATATGATGAAGTTTCAGATAATTTAATTTTATATAGATGTTCTGTAAATATTCTAAAAAATAAAATGCATTATAATAATATTTTAATTTTAAATAATGAAAATTTACTTAAATATAATATTTTTAATTATAAATTAAATAATAAAAATATTGTATTACCAATATTAAATATTGAATTTTCTAATATTATTCAATATTTAGAACAATATGATATTAATTATACTTTAAATAACTTTTATAATTTAAAAATATTAAATAATTATTTTCAATATAATGATACATATTCGACTAATAATTATTTATGTAATTTTATAAATAATTTAAATGAATCAAATTACTGGATTAATTGTAAATCTATATATCCTATAACAAACTATTTTACGCGACGAAAATTTGTAATACAGTTATCTAGAATGGCAGATAATAATTTAGCAGATATAATTAAAACAAAAGTAATTAACCAATTAGATATTAAACCACATAAAAATTCAGATCATAACTCAGAAAATAATAATGAAATAGATTATTTAAATGAAATTAATTCAAAAAATAATTTCATCGATATATCTTGTTCAATAGATAAAAAAATAATTAATAATGATTTTGTTGATATATCCGATCAAGATATGAATTTAAATTTTACAAAAAATGATATAAATAATTTATTTAATCATTTAGATATAAAACAAAAATATTTATTATTTTCACATTTAATAATAAGTAAAAAGTATTGTCATTTAGTGGTTAATAATATTTATTTGTTAAAAATGATGGATGAAACACTTAAAAAATTTTCAAGTCTATTTAGATATTTACTTAGTTATGCATGGATAAGTTTTTATTCTGATGAATGTATCAAAAAATCAAATGTAGTAACAACAGATGATTTCATTTTTGATATTAATACAGCTGCTGCATTACCCTTATTTTCATTTGATCACACAAAACCAAAAGAAAATCCATATATGCCAATACTAGTTAGAGATTGGGAATTAAAACCATTAGAAAATTTCTGTGGTATTCCAGAATATTGTAATTCAAAATATAATAATCAAGGAATATGTAATTTAGAACAATTTCAAGAAAGACTAAATATATTTTGTACTGGTAAAATTAATTTTAATATTTTTGAAAATTTTGATTTTCAAAAATATAATGTAGCAATTTCAGGAAGTGTTATGACAGCATGTATTCAAAAAAGTCATCCTTTATTATCTAGATTTAAAATTATTAATAATAATGAATCTTATTATTCAGAATTATATAATAACTATTTTGATGAATATTATTCAAAATCAGATGTGGATATTATTTTTAAAGCAACAAATGAAATAATATTTTATAAAAATGCTAAAATATTTTATGATCATATAACAAATAATATTTGTAAATTTAATAATTTGAATAATAAAAAAGATATAAAATTTGTAGTAAATAAAATAGGATATTTATTTGTTTCTGAAGAATTTATAAATAAAAATATAAATTTAGATAATTCTAATAAAATACAATATATTATAGATAATATAAATAATATAGAAATTAAAAATATATTTAGACCATTTTATGAAAAAATGATAGAAGAAAATTATCATAAATTAATTCTAGAATATTCAGATAATTTAGATGAAATGATTAATTCATATCCGGAAATATTTAAAAAAGATATTAATATAGATTTTAAAATCTATATTAATAAAAATAAATCAAATAATCAAAATTTAGAGTTAAAATATACATATAAATTTCATATTATTTCCAAATATATTAAACACAATTTAGAATTATTTTCAATTATTAACGAAGATTTTTTTGGAGTTGTTACAAATTTTCATATGCCATGTGTTCGAGCTTATTATAATGGGAATAATGTATATTTAACACCTTCATGTATTACCGCACATTTAACTTATATGAATATTGATTATAAATATATTACAGGTACAAAAGATCCTTGTGAAATTATTAATAAAAATAGATTAAGAGGATTTGGTACATGGCTTAATAAAAATGAAATTCAATTAATGATAAAATATTGTTCGAATGTACCTTATTGGAAAAATTTATATTCAGATTATATTGTAGGTCCAATTTCATTAAATCATAAATTATTTCGACCTAGATTATATAATATTGATTATAATGTAGAAAATCAAAATTCAAATTCAGATAATTTACAACTAAATGATAAATATAATAATATTAATCTTGGTGATGTAATTTATAAACCTAATAAAATTATACCGAAAGTAACAAATAATTTAATAAATTTTAGTAAATTGTTAGCTATAGATTCATGGGGGCGTATAATTCCAGTTAAAAAATGGATAATATTAACAACATGGAATATGTATAATGAAATATAACAAGTAACACTTTATAAAGTTATTAAATTTACAATTCGAGATTATATAGCAAGTTTTAGAATGTTCTATTAAAATTTTTTTTTTATTATATTCTTAATAACTTTTTTATTTAATGATAAATTATTTATATTTTCAATTAAATCATCTAAATCTTTTTCTGTTTTTTTTATTAAATTTTGTTGAATATCAATGTATGGAACTATAGCATATTTATTAATAATTTGTAAATTCTTAATTTTATTTAAATAATAATTATCATTTATTAAATTTAAACACTCTTCTAATTTTATTGATTTAATAATAATATAACAATAAATATCATTAATATTAAATAATGACCATGTATCATTTATTATATCATATTTAATCACTAATCTTAGATTATCTAGCTTTTGATTTAAATTATTAAAATTATCATAAATTAATTTATCAAAATCATTAAAACTTTTTAATTCATTATTTGTAATTTCTTCAAAATGATAATAACAAAGATTTAATATATTTTTTTTATTTATAATACAATTAAATTTTTTATTAGTTAATTTGAATAACAAACAACATATATTGTTAATAAAATTTAATTGACAATTATATATATTTTCAATATGATTATTTATAATATGTATCATAATAATATTTTATATATTCAATAAGATTTTAAATATATTTTGAAAAAAATTAATAATCATACGGATTATATCTAGGTAAATCATAATCATATAATTCTACAATAAATGGACCCTTTGATGGATCTGTACCATGAATATGTATTTCTTGTTTATTGTATATTTCTCTATCACCTTTAACTTTAATGGGTATTTTAATTTTTGTATTATGCATTTGACCTTCAACATAATATTCATATTGATTAGATCTTGGATATTTTTGTCTTCCAAATAAGTTGTATGCTGTTTCTGTATTTGACCTAATAACAATACCCATTAATTGATAATTATCGGGATAACCATTTGTAGGTATATTCCATATTTTTTTTTTTATATTATTAAATGGATATTGATATTCAGGTAATCTTCTTTCTGGTGGATAAAAATCATCATATAAAACTTTTTCATCTCTTTTTTCTAAATACTCTCTTTTGTCACTTTGTTCAAACTGTAGATTTAATAACAATTTTTTTACTTTATCTATAAGTGTATCTGTATATTTATAATCAATTTCATTAATATGATTTTTTTTATCCACATGTATATAATATACAGTTAAAATAAAAATTAAAGAAAATAATATTATAATATAATTTGTTGGAAAATAATTATAATGAGCCATTATAATTATTATAGAAAATTATAATTATAATTTTTTTATAAAATAATAAATAGTTATAAAATTTTTTTTTTTTTCATCGGTATATAATTTTCTAGGATAAATAAATAATATATTATCTTTTATTAAATATGATATTATCGATAAATTTATTTCAAGTTGAACATATTCATCAAATTTTTGTCTAGAATTAAGTAATAATGATTTAATAATTGCATGTTCACTTGAATTTGTACTAGGCTGTAATTTTAAACCATAATCTAATAAATCTCTACAAATTTTAGTTTTATCGTAATCAACATTAGGTAATAACCAGCCCCATATCCATATATTTAATTGATTATCAAAATATCCTAATAATTCAAAGTTAAAACTTTTTTCATTTTCACTATTTTTAAAAAATATAATTAAATCATTATCAAGATTATATGGATTTTCTTTTTGAATATTAATATTAACATCTTGTGTATTAATATATTCAAAATATTTTATATTTTGATTATCATAATATGATAAAGAAGATTTTATTATTTGATCTAATGCAAAATTTTCCATATTATAATAAATAATAAAATATTTTATTATTTATTATAATATTTATAGATAAATTATAAAGTATCTAATATTAATTTATTTATTTCTTCTAATTCTAATTTATATTTATCTAATAAATTTAATAATATTTCTTTTCTATGTTGATGATATTCTGGATATAATCTGTTATGAATAAAATTTTCAATTGTATTTATCTGTAAATGACAAAAAAAATATGATATTTTATGAGTAATTATTTTGGGTAATATATTCTGATTTAATAATTCTAAATTATTTTTTATAATTTTATCATATTCTAATAAATTTTTTGCAGCATTTTCAATAAATATTTGATCTGGTTCAGATAATAATTCATTATCTTCAGATATTATATAATCTATAATTGATTTTCTATTATTATCTTCATTTGCTGATTTATCACAATTTAAATCTTTTATTTTTGTATATTTTGATTTTAAACAATACTCAAAAACTATATCTTTAAGTATATTTTGTGTATCAAGTAAGATATTTAATAAATATTTAACATTAAATAAATATTCTTTGCCGATTATTAATTTAGAACGACTCTCTTCTTCACCAATATTTTTTGAGTTTGAATCTTCGTTTCCTACTAAACTCAAAGATTTTTGATTTTCTGTCATTATAATTAAGATGATTTTATTTTTGTTAAATATACATTGACATGCGAGAATCTGATCTTTCTTTTTTTTGTGATAAATTTAAATTTGCCATTTCAATGTCTTCCATAATTATATCTTTATTTTTTATATTTTTATTAAATGTACGTAATGATTGAACTTGTTTAATTTCATTAACTAATTTTTCAATATCTCCTCCATAATATGGAAAATTATGTTTGTTATTATTGAAGAAATTATCTAATTTTTCATTTGATTCATTTAATTTAAATTTACTATTATTAATTTTCCTAATAAAAATTTCTCTTAATTCATTTGGTTTATAACCGTCTATTTTATAATGTGAATGAAATCGCCGTCTCATACCTTTATTATATTCAAATAAACATAATTCTATTTCTTCTTCATAACCAGCAATAATAAACATGAATTTCCCTTTCTTTTCTGATAAGTATAGATTTATCATATCAATTGCTTCTTTTGAAAATGAATCTCTTTTTTCAGCATTACCAAGTGAATAAGCTTCATCTAAAAATAATACACCATTTAATGCAGATTCCAATAATTGTCTAGTTTTTGGTGAAGTTTGACCCAAATATTCACCCACTAAATCATCTCTTTTAATTTCAATAAATTTATCAGATTTTAAAATATTAAGTCTTACAAAAATATCTGCATATATTTTTGCAAATTCTGTTTTTCCAACTCCTGGTGGTCCTGATATAATAGTATGTAAATATTCATCATCAAAAGGATTTTGAATATAATAAATAATTTTTTTAAATACATCATTTTTTATTTCTTTTAAACCAACCATATTATTCAATTTAATTAAGGCAGGTATTAAATAATATAATCTTTGTAATATTAAATTATGTCTGATCGGAAACCATATTTTATCTAGTTTTATTATATCATCTAATGATTTTATTGATGCAATAATACTATTAATTTTTTCTATTGAATAGCTAAATGGTGATATTTTATAAAAAATAGCTTTATATTTCGATTCAATGTTTTCTTGATTATTTTTATTATTTTTATTATTATTATTATTTTCACAGCATGATGAACTCTGAAATTCATTTAATTTTCTTTTTAAACATGATATTTCATTAATATATAAATTATTTTCTTTTTTCAAATTTTCGTTGTCTATAAATAATTTATAGTTATTTAAATGTCTTAAATGAAATGTAGATATTTGATCAACATATAATTTGAAATTATATAAATGATTCATTTGTAAAATAGACATTTGAGCAACATTATTTGTTAATAAACTTAAATCAGTATTCATTATATTACTATAAAAAAATAAATGTTTATATTATTTATTATCAATTTTTATATTAAATTGGATTTAATGATAATATTATTATTATTATTTAATATATAAACATATTTTTTTTTATTTTCTATTATAATTTTAATTTTATATTCAGGTAAAATAGTTAATAAATTAAATTCTATAAAATAATTTAAATTATTAATTTTTATAAATGGAGGAAATAATTTTTTTAATAAATTTTCATAATAATCATTTTTATTATTATTTATAAATTTTAAATCTAAAAATCTATTTATAACAGAAGTTTGAATACTAATCATATCTTTAACGTTTTCGCAAACTAATTTAATCGGTGAAAAATTTATATTATTAGTTTGAATATTTAATGTTATTGAATAATATACTTTTCTTATTCCAACAGCTTTCATCATAGTTAAACAATTATAACAAGGTCTAGCATTACATGCATGTCCTGATTTATTTATACGGATAACTATTAAATCGATTTTTTTTTTCTTTTTTTCATTTAAATATGTTAAATTTTTATTTTTATCAAAATAAAATGATTTACCAAAATATTTAATTATTGCATGAGCTTCTGCATGCAAACTAGCTATATTATTCTGTTTTAAATTACTGGATAATAAATTACAATATGGATTAGATATCATTTTATTGCTTTTTAATATAGTTGCTGCTAATTGTTGATCAATTTTACTTTCCAATGCTTTATTATAAAGATGATTAATTATAGAATTATTAAAAGGTAAATCAGATTTAGTATTTAAATTATTCATTAATATTGTAATTTATTAAGTATATTTATTTATAAATCAATTTTTTTTGTTTTAGAATTAGATTTTCTAAAACAAAAATCTGATTTTTATATTAAAAAAAAATAAAAATCAGATTTTTGTGATCTAATAATTCAAAATAGTTCATTTCATCATCAATATTAATTATTTGAGAAAAATCCGTTAGGATGGAGCGATTAATTTGATTATAATTAATCACTAATTTATGAAATTTAATTTTTTCATAAGCGGAATTAATTATATGAGAAAAATTTTTAGTTTTATTTTTTTTTTGCTGTTTTCAACAAATACGAATCTGATCATAAGCCTGTAAAATCATTGTGATCTAATAATTCAAAATAGTTCATTTCATCATCAATATTAATTATTTGAGAAAAATCCGTTAGGATGGAGCGATTAATTTGATTATAATTAATCACTAATTTATGAAATTTAATTTTTTCATAAGCGGAATTAATTATATGAGAAAAATTTTTAGTTTTATTTTTTTTTTGCTGTTTTCGACAAATACGAATCTGATCATAAGCCTGTAAAATTATTTCTTCAGAATTAAAACTAAAAAAATTCATATTAGAATTTTTTAGGTTTGGTTTTCAGAAAAAGCTTTGCTATAGCTAACAACTACGGTAATAATTAATTATTTGGTGTCCTATGGTAATAATTAATTATTTGGTGTCCTACGGTACAAGTTAAAATTTAGGGATGCATGTATAAATTTTTTTTTCAATTTTTTTACTATATTTATTTATATCTAATTAATAAATATGAATAAATATAGAAAATATAAAATTCCAGTTTCTAATGAAACTATGAATGATATATGTAATAAAAAAAAAGAATTTGAATTGTTACCACAACAGAAATTTATTGCTGAATATTTATTTGATAACCAACATATTAATGGTTTATTAATATTTCATCAAATTGGTTCAGGTAAAACATGCACTGCAATCAATATAGCAGAAAAATTTAAAAATATATTAAAAATAGTTATAGTATTACCAGCATCATTAATAGGAAATTTTAGAAATGAAATAAGAAGTGATTGTACTAGCATTTTAAATAATAATATTTATATTAGTAAATTAAATAATGAAAAATTAAAAAAATTACTTCCTAATAATAAAGAATATATACAAATTATAAATGAATCCAATAATTTAATTGACAAAATATATAATATTTACTCATATCATAAATTTATTGAATTAATTAATACACCTATTAATACATTAGGTATTCCATTTGATTTAAATAATACTTTATTAATAATTGATGAAATACAAAATATGATTTCATTATCAGGTGTATTTTATAATTCATTAAAATATTGTATTAACAAAACAAATAAATTATTAAAAATAATTCTGCTGACGGGAACACCAATGATGGATAATCCAAATGAGATTGGACTATTATTTAATTTATTTCGACCTAAAATAATGTTTCCAGTTGGTGATGATTTTAATAAATATTTTAAAATAAAAAATAATGAATTAGAAAAAATTGATGAATTCAAATATATGTGTAGAGGTTTAGTATCGTATTATAGAGGTGATTTACCAATATCTTATCCTGATATGAATTTACAAGTATTAAGATGTATAATGAGCGATTTTCAATTTGAATCCTATAAAATAGCTATACGTAAAGAAAAAAAACAAAAAAAAAATTTTTTTTTAGATGCGGATAATCCAATTAAATTATCCGCAAATTTTTTTATTGGACCAAGAATTATATCTAATATTACTTTTCCAAATCAAAAAACTGGGGGTAAAGGATATGAATCAATAGAAATAGCTTTAAATAATATGAGAAAATATTCTATTAAATTTCATATTATTTATAATAAAATTAAAGAAAGTAATGGTCCAATTTTTATTTATTCTCAATTTTTAGATGTTGGTGGTTTAAAATCATTAATTAAATATTTTGAATTTCATGGTTACACTAAATATAATATGGATTTAATTTCGAATACTAAAAAAAATTATGCAATATGGTCAGGTAGTGAATCATTATTAAAACGAGAAAATATTAAATCTGTATTTAATAGTTATGAAAATAATGATGGTTCATTAATAAAAATATTATTTGGAAGTCCTGCAGCAAAAGAGGGAATTAGTTTATTAAGAGTTGAACAAGTTCATATAGTTGAACCATATTGGAATATGTCAAGAATTAAACAAATAATAGGTAGAGCTGTTAGATATTGCTCTCATAAAGATATGCCGGAAGATAAAAGAAAAGTCGACGTATTTATTTATTTAGCATGTTATCATACTACAAAAACAATTGATGAATATATTTGGAGTATGGCAAAAAAAAAAGGTGCTGTTATAGATATATTTGAACATGCTTTAAAAGAAGTTGCTATTGATTGCAATTTATTTTATAATCGAAATTATTATTCTACTGATAAAAAAAAAATAATATGTAGTAATTATTCTTTATAATTTATTTTTTTATTTCAATTTTACGAGATCTTTTTTATAGCAATTAAAAGAATAATAAAATCTCATTTTTTATAAAAATTAATAAAAATTTATTAATTTCATAAGAAAATCAATTATATAGTAAGCCTTCAAATAGGCTTTATAATAATGAGCTGGGTATTGCCTAGTTATCCAAAAAGAATTTGGAAGGTCTGTACATTAGGCATTATATTGTCACAGCAAATTACCAATTATCATCTCCCACAGCCACAGGTGCAGGTGCTTCCCAATTGTCTGTTAAAAATGATACTCGTTGTGCAGACAAATCATTCCTGGCTCGGCGTGCACAACCGCGTGAACAGCTGCCATTTGCATTGAGATCGGATCGACAGACTGTCGAGGCGCATCGATTGCAGCGAACCAGTGAGCGTGGGCAAGCAACAAATCCATTATCGCCACGCATGTGATGATGCAGATCAGACACTCCTGCGAATGTCATATCACATTGGGCGCACTCAATTGGATTGAGTGGTTCTCCAAAGTAGTTGCTGAACTCTTTATTCTCAGAATCTAGATACGCGTCAGTCATCCTCATCGAGAGCATGTTGATGGTGTATGCCTGATCTGCGCGCGAGAACCTGTTGTAGATAGTTCGACACACATGGCACCTAACCGCGTGATAGGGGCTGTCAATTGAAAGCCCTGTAATGTTACGTGCACATCGCAAGCAAACCATCATCGAACAGTCGGGGCGTCCAGTCTGAGGATTGGTCCTCTCATAACAAGGAAACTTGAGTGTAACAGGCGGACCAATGCATGTACAAATCGGGCATGTCACCTCACTGATCATCGGGTTCTTTAGAATCTGAACCTTGGCAGCAGACCTAATCTGTTCCTTCGAAGAATTCAAGATTCCTGCCATCTCTGTCTTGAGAGTCAAGATCTTATGAGAAGCAGTTGCAATCCTGGTCTCAAGATTGCGGCGCTTGGCCTGCATCTCTTGAAGCATCTCTTGAAGATTTAGTGCAGCTGGTGTTGGGTCATTTGTGAGCTCGAAAACGAACTTTTTCATGCGATCCCAATGATTTTGAATCCACTTCTCGCATGATTCTTTGTGAAGACTAAGCTCCTGTTGAAGACGGGTAAGCTGCTCCTCAGCATCCTTGATGATTTCGCGGAAGTTGTCGATAACCTCCTTCGAAGAAGGAGGAAGATCCCTGAGCAGAGCACTAACCACAGACATTGTGGTGTCTTGGGTTTTTAACTGGATGCGAATGCGTCAAGGTTGTCTTGAGCCAAAATGGCTACGGTACTAGATTTTTTTAATAGGAACACTTAAATAATTTAAATTTCAATTTTTTTTTAATAATATAAATTTTACATTATTTTTGTAATATCATCTACGGTTAAATTTTTATTATTAATTAGATTTAAATAATAATCTTTTTTAATTAAATTTGATGATTTATTTTTATTATCATTTAAATAATCTAAATAATCAAAATATTTAGGTTGTGTAGTTAAATATGATTTTAAATTTTGAGCAAATGTTATTTCATCAGTTGTAAATTTTTCATATTTTTCAGTTTTATACCAACATGAATAAATAATAATAAAAACTAAAATAAAAAATAATATTTTTTTCATATTAAATAATAATAGAAAAAAAAAAAAATATAAACTTAATTAATAATGGCTTGTGATAACCCTACTACATCTCAATTAATTAGTTTATGTTCATGTCAAAAAGCTGCAAATGCTTTAGCAGAAAGTTTAAAAATACAAGAAGCCGAAGTAACTGCATATAAGAATCGTAGAATTGACTATGAGGCAAAATATACCGCTTGGCAAAAAACAAAAGAAACTTGGGATACAAACCGTCAAAATGAACGTAATAATTTAGGTAATCAGGAAATAGAAAAACGTTGTGGTACTTTAGGTGCAAGTGAAAGATGTCAAGGGGGGTGGCATGAATCTGGTAAAGGTCAGCATGGTTGTGCACTGGCATTAGAATCAATAAGGTGTAAACGTGATGGCGGACAAATTGATCAAGATTTAGGTGGATGGTTAGCAGCTAATCCAGAGCCAAAACCACCTGCTGGTGGTGATGCAAATGGTGTATATCAAGCTTGTTCAACATGTGATGCGCCATCTGGTAATAATTTACTATGTTGTAGTCAATTATTTACTGACATTAGTGCTAATAAAGTAGATATAAAAACAGCGCAAACTTGTGAGCAAAAAATTACAAATCAAATAACTAATATTCAAACAGCAACAACAGCACCTGCTCCTGGTTCTACATCATCAGCACCTGGTTCCACAACAACACCGCCAGCATCATTATCACTAACCTATATACTAACCTATATACAAAATTGGATTAGTTCAAATCCATTATTAGCTGGTGGTGGATGTTGTTGCTGTTTAATAGTTTGTATTTTATTAATTATAGTTATGTCAAGTTCGGATTAATTTTTAAATATTTTTTAAATAATGAATTATTATTATAACTGATAAGTAATACTAATAATTTATTAATTATAAATAGTTCATCACTATTTAAATTTAATTTATTAATAATTAAATTATTATTAAGTATCTGCAAAATATTATTACGGGCTTCAATTGTATCATATGTATCTAATGATATTTTTTTATTCGCCAAACATAATATAATTGGATTATTATTAGATAATAATAAATATCCATTATCATAACCAATTTCAATTCCATTTAAATCATCTGTTAATTTAATATTTTTATTCCATTTTAAATTTGACATATTATGATTTACAATTAAATCTCTAATTAAAAGATTATAAGATATTTTTTTATTATTTGAATTATCATTAGATTTTTTGATAGCTGTTATTAATATACCAGCAATTAGTGTATACACAATAATTTCAGCCATTATATACTTATCTTATATAGATAAAATTTTTTATAATTCTAATGTTGACAAATTTACATATTGCCAATTATCTATTCCACATATTAAAATTTTATCTTCGCAAATTATTAATGCACCATGATCACATAAACCTAAATAATTTTGATTATGATAATAATAGTTATTTTTAATATTAATAAAATATCCATTATGAATTGATGTATTACCATTTTTAATTGTATAAATAATATTATTTATATTATTACTTGGATTTTTATAAACTAATTTATATGTTCCGTCTTTTAATACTGTAACTATACTATTTACATTACATACAAATATATTATATGGATTATTATAAAAATAAATTCCGCTAGTAACATCTAATGCTATTCCTAAATCATTAACAAAAGTTAATTTTGAATTAATTAAATCAACATAATATCCTGATATTGCAATAGAATCGGGTAAACCATTTTTAATATAATATAAATAGTAATTATTACATAACCATCCAATATTACCTGCATTTATATTAACATTACATTTTAATTTATAATAACCATCATTTACAATGTTATTATTAATATTTTTTAATTTGAATTTATCACTTGAATCTAAATAAAAATTAACACCACTTGTTATTCCATATAATGTAGGAACTGTATTATCAATATTTGTATAATTATTTAATATATCATTATCTATATTTAAATCTATTCCATATTTAAATATATGGGCATCTAAAATATTAACTTGTGTTGTATTATGAACATCAGAATGTTGTTTTAATATTTTTGATTTTATTATACCTAAATTTAAAGACATATATTAAATTTTAGAAAAAAATATAATTGTTATAAATAAAAATATTTATTATAAAGAAAAAATATTTATATTTATAATGCAAATAATACAATTAGATGGAGTTTTTACATATCTAAATAATGTAAAAAATTTAAAAATTGATGAAATTGTTATATTACAGCAAAATAAAAATAATAGAATTAATCCAGAAGCTATAGGTGTTTATGCAAATAATTTAAAAATAGGATATATTCCATATAATATAAATCAAATTAATATAAATAATTCTTATAAAATACATAAAATAAATTTAAATAAGAATCATTTACAAATATTAATTAGTTGTAATAATGATAATTCTAATTTTTTTAATTATGAACCTAATTATATTAAAAAAATAAAATATAATACTAACAATATAATAATTTCACCATTAAATAAAGAATTAACACATTTTTCAAAATATTTACAAAGATCTAATATTTTATTAAAAAAATTAGGTATAACATATCATAATGAAAATTATATAAATTTATTAATTATTAGTGATGATATAGATGATGAAAAAAATAATATATTTTATACAGTTACTAAAAAATATTATGATACAAATATTTTCAAATATGATGAATTTTTTAGTAATAAGCTAATTACTAATCAAATTTATGAATTATTTAAAATTCATCGTCTCGAAGAATATATAATCAAAAATTATAGATCAATAGATAAAATAATTAAATCCAAAAATATAAGACAAAAAATTATTGAAGAATTAAAATTGATAATCAAAAAAAATATTTTATCAAAAAATATTTTTAATGTTACAAATATAGATGTCATTAAAATATTAATTTTAAAAGAATTAAAATCATTAACAGTTGATGAAATAAATTTGTCAACAGATACTTATGATTTATTTGATAAAGATTATTTTTACGAAATATTTGATAATATTCATGAAGGTGCATTTTATTATAATCACAAATTAAAAATATATACAGAAATTGAATTTATTAAAAATGATAGTATTATAGAAATTTCAACTAACACTGTTAATAATTTATATATTTTAGAATTATTAATAAAATTAATTATTTCAAATAAAAAAAATATTATTATCTTTAATCCAATTAATAATTTGATTACTGAAATTAATTGTTCTAATGAAAATTTAGAAAAAATTACAAATTTATTAAACTGATATAATTTATTATTTATTATATATATCGATAAAAAAATAAATTATATTAGTTTAATAAAAAATTTATTTTTTTATCTATAATTAATTAATTAACATGTCAAATGGTTCATTAGTAGAACTTATTGCTAAATCACAATTAGATTCTGACTTATTAGATGATAATAATAAATCTAGTTTATTTAATTATGAATTCAATAAAAAAAATAAATATGCAAAAGGAGATACTTTTTTCTATCCTGAAGGTAGGGCTAATTGGGGTAATACAATTAGGTTTTTTATTGAAAGAAAAGGAGATTTACTTTATGGATTATATTTAGTAATTAAATTACCAAAATTATCTATTTCAAATTTAAATGTACAACCTCAACCAGATGAAAATGATACAACCAGTTTATATCGAGTCAAATATTCTGATTACATTGGTAATGTTTTAATTGAAAAAGCAAGTTTATATATTAATGGTCAATTAATAGATGAACAATATGGCGAATATATGCAAGTGTATATTGATTTATACATGTCAGATATTAATAGAAAAACTATGTTAGGAATGGACGATGCTTTCAATAAGCCTAATTTAAAAATTGATTCTGAATCAATTTATATTCCATTTAAATTTTGGTTTTGTCAAAATAATGATAAACCATTACCTTTAATAGCAATGCAATATTGTGAAATTTACATTGATGTAACTTTTAAATCATTCAATCAATGTGTATTAGTATTAGAATATGATACACTTCAAAAAAAATTATATCATACTAATTATAAACATTTAGAATTACCATTTGAGGATATATATTTGCAAGCTAATTTTTATTATGTTGATGCAATTGAAAGAAAATTTTTATCAACTAAAGAATATGAAATACCTATTACACAGTCTCAAGTAAGAACAACTAATTTAACATCATCAGCAATACTTCAAATTGATTTTAATCATATAGTCAAAGATTTAATATTTTTTATACAATCTGATAATAATAAAAAATACGGTGAATATTTTAATTTTTCCGCAAAAATGCAATATTTACCTATCGAATTATATAATCAACCAATTAATTATGGATTATGGGAATTGGAACCAAAAAGACATTTATTAACTCGTGCAAGATTATTATTAAATGGTATAGAAAGAGTTCAATGGCATGATTATAAATATTTCTATAATATGCAAAATCATGAAAATTATAGAAATAATATACAACATTATATTTATATGTATTCTTTTAATATTAATCCTACAAAAGATAATAATTTTAATGGCTGTAATTTTTCTAGAATTGATAATGCTCAATTGCAAGTAGAAATTAAACCAAATAGTTTTTTATTAAATAATAGCTATCCAAATATTAAATATCCGAGTGATACCAATTATGTTTTAAAATGTTTTGCTACTAATTATAATTTATTAATTATTAAAAATGGATTAGCTGGTGTTAAATATTCAAATTAAATTATGATTATTATAATAATTAACAAATTTTTAGGTCAGATAACCCCTTATGAAATTATTTTTATTCTTCAGATTCAATATTATTTAGTTTCATTAATATTTTTAGAAGTCCCAGTTTTCGTCTTCTATCTATCTCTGACCCCAAAATTTATCTAAAAAAAATTATTATTATAATTTTGATATTAACTATCAAGAATAATAATATCATTTAAATAATTATTTTTTTATATTTTATATATGAAATTACTTATAAATTCTACTGAATATACAGAAACCATAAATATTGCCAAGAATTTATCTGGAGAATATAATAAATCGGTTATTTTTCATTGTTATTGGAATGGAATATTAAACGAAAAACATCTATACTCTATTTTATCTTGTTATTTTTTTAATGTAAATAATAATAAACATAAAATTATATTATGGTTAGAAAATAATATATCTAATAATTATAATATTGAAATAGAAAAATATGCTGAAATTAGATATTTTTCATTATCAGATGAAATAAATAATACGAATTTTATTAAAAATATTAATTATAATAAATCATTATCTTTTTATTCAGATGTAGTTAGATATATGTTATTATATAATTATGGTGGTGTATGGTTTGATTTAGATTGTTTTATTTTACAAAGTTTTGATTCATTATTTTATAATTTTGAAAATGAAATATGTGTTTATCAATGGGAAAATCAAAATTATCCAAATGGTGCTATTTACATATCACTAGAACCTAAATCCGAAAAAATGAAAAAAAATATTGAATTCATTATTAATCATAATCAGGGCTGGGGTTTTCAAGAAGCAGGATTAATTTATGATTTACCATTGGATCTACTGGTTTTACCGTGTAGTTGGTTTGATGCGGATTGGATACAAAATCCATATAATATTGGTACAGAAACATTTTTTGATAATACTGATACAATTTATGATTTCAATAATTTTTTTACAGGAAGTTTTTGTTATCATTGGCATAACAAATGGAATAATACAATAAACGATAATAGTATTATTATGCAATTAGTTAAAATAATTCAAAAAAAATTATAATTATTTTTGTAGTTATATAATTTAATATAAATTCTAATAAATATTTTTTTATAATAGCAGTTACTTCAAACCAATAATTTTTACAGAATGAAAATTTAAAAATGAAAGTAGCTTGTATAAATTTTCTAATATATAATTAAAATACTATTCTGATTCATTTTTATTATTTATTTTTTCTTGTAAATCCATATTATTTAGTTTTTTTAATAATTTTTGATCACATTCGTTGTATATTAAATTTTTTATTGCGATTAATTTATAAGCTTTATAATTTGAATATTTTTTATTATTATTACTTCCATCAATAAAACACTTTTCATTGTCATTTAATATATCTAAAAATTTAGTTATTTTACTGTATTTATTTTCAGGTATTTCAGCTTCATCCAAAAACTGTTCTATATTTTCTAAATGATTATTATATAAATTATTTATTACTTCATCCTTGGATGTTAAAATAAATCTAGAACCGTCAAATATATAAGCAATAGTATCTTTCATATTTGTAATAAAAATATTATTATATTCGGGTAAACTTTTATTAAAATGTACTGTTTTAATAGATTCTTCAATACATAGACATTGTTTATTAATTATTTTTAGCATATCTTTACGAGTTAATAAGCTAGCTAATTGTTCATTACCAAATTTAACATATGTATTATTAATAACAGGTCCATTATTAATAGTTCCATTATTAGTATTATTAGTATTATTATTATTGATATTATTATTAATTAATTGTTTATTAATTTTTTGTAATGTTTTTGGATGTATTTTGCAGTTTTTTTCTATTAGTTCTTTTAAAATATTTTTGATATCAATATTTTCTTTTTTTATTTCAATAATTTCTTTTTCTAATTTATTATTATTATTAATAATTTCAGTTTTATTTTTATGTTTACATATTTTTTCATGATTAAATTTATTACTTCTATGATTAAATATTCTATTACAAAAAGAACACAAATATTTTTTTGGTGCACTATTAACAATACCGTAAATATCCGCAGAAATACCGCAACTATCAGCAACAATACTGCAACAATCCGCAGCAATACCGCAACTATCCGCAACATTAATAATTTTATGAAATTTTTTATTGTGATTACATAGACTAGACATACTAGAATAATTTTTATTACAAATATTGCATCTAAATAATTTGATAGATTCATTACATTCACTCATTAATATATTATATATATTATCTTCTTAAATGTTTTTAAAAAAATGAATATTCACTTTTTAAAGTTAATAATTTTAAAAAAAGTCCAGAGAGAGAGAGCATCACTCAAAACATTCTCCAGAGGAAAATTATTATTAAATAATATTAAATTTATTTTTATAATAATACATTTCTAATGCTCATAAATAAAATTATTATGTTGTTATATAATTTAATATAAATTCTAATAAATATTTTTTTATAATCAAAGGGAATATATTTAATAATATTATTATCAGATAATCTTTCATTCCAACAAAAATATATAATTTGAATATTTTTTTTAATAGGATAAATTAAATCATATATTTTTAATAAATATTCAGTAGCATCTGTACCATATTCAATTTCATCTAAATGATAATTTAAATATGGATTTGCAGCATCAGCATAAATAAATGTTATATTCTCTAATGATTTAATATCTAATAATAATCTTTTTAATCTTCTTTTAAGAGTAATTTTATATTCATCATTAATGGTAAAATGAGTAATACCTAAACCAGTATTTTTATTCATTTGACATTCAGATAATTTGTTAATAGAAATATAATGTTCATTATTCATATATTTATAATATGTAAATCCTATAGTCATATAATTGATACATTTATCAATATCATCATTTATTAAAAGTTGTAGTATATTATAAGTAGTTTGACTAGGGGATCACAACCAATCTAATGAATATGAATATTCGCGAATATTTAATTGTTTAATAGCTTCGGGTACAGAAAATTGTAATCCTAATGGTATAATCTTCATATATTATATAAAATAATCAAATTTTTATGTATAATTATAAATTTAACGCATGTTTATAAATATTTTATTTTATTATGCTTAAATATATTTAAAAAATTTGATTAAATTTTTATTTAAATAATGTTTTCTTATTTATCATAATGGAAATATCAAAAGGAATTTTTAGAATTGAAACTAATACGGATATTGTACCGTCCGATATAAAATTAATAGGTTTTAATATAGATGGATACATTATATTTAAATACAAGATTAATTCAAAAATATGTTATATTCAATATTGTCCCGAGAAAAAAGTTCAAAATTATTTATTTTTTGAAATAATAAATAATTCACCTTTATGGGCAATAAAATATGAAGTTAATCCATATATGAGTTGGAGTCCAAATTTATATTTTTTTGATGTTAAATTTATAATTAATATTGAATCATTTTTAATAAATGATTACATTAATATGTCAGTAGCATTAAATTATATTATTTATGATTTGTATTTACAATATCCTATATTTTTGAATAATGATTTTGTAAATAAAAGTATTAAACCACATATTAAAGGGATAATTCCATCTAAAGATTTTAAAATACAATTATATGATTATCAAAAAAAAACATTAGCCAAGATGTTAGAAATAGAAAAAAATAATATTGATTATAATGTAGAATATACCCTAAATATTGAATTCAATGGTACTAATATTTTATTTGATCCAATATCAAATTCAAAAGTTAATAATAAAATGTTTTTTAATATAAAAACAAATGGTGGTATATTAGCTGATGATATGGGATTAGGTAAAACTATATCATGCATAGCATTAATTACGAGTAATCCACCAATTAATAATTTGCCATTATTAAAATTATCAAAAATTTCATCAATAAATAAAATTAATTCTCGTGCAACATTAATTCTTTGTCCATCACATTTGACGAAACAATGGGAAACTGAAATAATTAGAAGTAATCCTAAATTGAAGATTTTATTAATTTTATCAAAAACAGATTATAATAAATTAACTTTTAGTCATTTTATTAATTCAGATATTATAATAACAAGTCATCAGTTTATAATGAATTTTAAATTTTATCCAACTCTTCATTATCAATATTGTACGGCATCTACATTTAATTTTGATCATAGAAATACAATAATAGAAGAATTTATATCTAATAATATTAATTCAAATACAGATATTAATCAATTAACGAATCCAATATTTGAATTTTTTAACTTCCACAGATTTATTCTAGATGAAGGTCATGAAATTTTTGGTGAATTATTAAGTACTATAGTTTTAGGTAAATATATGTCTAAATGGGTTACAAATATAGATGCAAATTATTATTGGTATGTATCAGGTACACCATTTATTAATTTCATTGGATTAAAAAATTGTGCTAAATTTATTCAATTAAAATTGGAAGATACATCAAGAGATATTATATTTGATTATTCAATAAATAATTTAAGTAACAATAACCATATTTTAATGAATTTTATGAATAAAGATTATATATGGAATAATATATTACATAAAATTTGTGTACGTCATAGAAAAGAAGATATTACTGAAGAAATTAATATTCCTGGATATGAAGAAAAAATAATTTGGGTTAAATTAACTGATCTTGAAAGACAATTATATAATACGAAGAAATTAAAAGCTTCATCAATATATTTACAACAATTATGTTGTCATCCAATGATAGTTGAATCTAGTAAAAAAATTTTTGGTGATGTTGAAATAGATTTATCTTTAATGCAAGATAAATTAATATCTTATCATAAAAATAACTATGAAATTTATAAAGATAAATTAACTAAATTAGATGAATCTAAACAAGAATATTTTATGTTAAAAAAAAATTATGAAACTCAAATGATAGAATCTAAATATTTATATACAATTTTAGAAAAATTAAATTCAAATAATGTTTTAAGTGATGAAATATGTTCAATTTGTATGGATCAAATAAATAATCCTACTTTAACATCATGTGGTCATTTGTTTTGTTATGATTGTTTAAAGTTATCATTAAGTTTCAAAAAAATTTGTCCGTTATGTAAGTCTAATTTAAATGGAAAAGATATCATGGTTGTAAATAAAAAAAATGATAATCAAGATACGAATCCTTTAATTCAAAAATATGGATCTAAATTAGGAAAATTAGTATCAATAATAAGACATTTAGTTCTTAGAGATGATGCACGAATTATTATTTTTTCACAATGGGATGATATGTTAACTTTATTAGGAAAAACATTAGCTGAAAATGAAATAGATAATAGTTTTGTGAAAGGTAATGTTTGGAGTAGAAATTCAGCAATTTCTAAATTTAAAAAAGGAAAAAATAATGATGGTAGTATAAATAAAGTTATAATGTTAAGTTTAAAAAATGCTGCTTCAGGAACTAATTTAACAGAAGCAACTCATATATTCTTTGTTGAACCAATTGATGCATCTGAAGATGAAATTAAATCTATTGAATGTCAAGCTATAGCTAGAGGTTGTAGAATTGGTCAAAAAAATAAAATTCAATTAATAAGAATATTAATTGAAAATTCAATTGAAGAAGATATATATAGAAAACATTATAATAAAGATATAATTATTTCAAATGAAATTGAAATAATAGTTTAATTTATAAAATAATATCATCATAAATAATTAAAATATCAATATATTCATTAAATATTTTATCATTTATTTTTATAAGTGATAAATTATTTTTTAAGTAATTTTTTATTTCTGATATATGATTTTTTTTATCTAATAAGTTATCATAATTAATATTAATCCAGTATTTTATATGATATTTTATTAAATTATAATATATATCTAATTGTTTTTTTGCATTATTAATAATTAAGCAGATTTTTTTTTTGTATTTTAACTTTAAATAATCAGTCCATCCATAAACTACATTGTTTATTTTAACTATTATATCACTTAAAATATATTCTTGTATTTTTTTTATTAAAATATCTATTGGTTTCATAGTTTGAAATGATAAAAATTCATTAATTTTATTAATATTTGCAATATTTTGCAATGTTTGTTCATTAATTAAAATTTGTTCTTTAATTATATCATCAAAATCATCTTTTTTATTTATTTTTTTATTTTTAATATTTATTGAATTATTTAGACCAATATATGTATTTTTATTTTTTGTAGATAAATAATCTGTAGATTTTTTATCTATTATTAAATCAGAACATTGGGGATTATATGTAAAACTAATACAACTTTTACTTCTTCTTAAATTATCAATAATAGGAGAATCAATATCTATAAAAGTATTTTTAATTATATATGATTGTAATGGAAAATATTCATTCATTAAAAAATCTTAGGAATAAAATTAAATAATTAAACATTCAATTTTTTAACTATTAATTTTTTGAACAGAACAGCTATAATTTTTGATATAGAGTTGAGTTTTATTATTAGATTAATATAATTTAAATTTTTTAATTTATAATAAATATATGATAATTAAAAAATTTTTAAATCTCCAAAGGTGTAATAATATTTTTCTAATATATTATAATGTCAATAGTTGATAATCTTTTAGCAATAAAATATAAAGAAATGATAGGATTTTATAATATAATAAATAATTCAAATAATACTACATTAATAGGTGATGTTACAGTTTTATCATCATTAAATACTTCTAATATTTCTACAATACACGCTGATGGTAGTATTTCATCATCATTATTCGTATCATCAATATCTTATTTTAATAATAATACAACATTTGGTTCATCATTAAATGTATCAGGCAATACATTAATATTAAATAATCTTACATCATCAACAAATCTTTTAGTAAATAATAATCTTAATATAAATGGTTTATTAAATTGTAATAATACTGTATTTAATAATAATCTAACTGTCAATTCATTATTAAATGCAAATAATACTTATGTTCAAAACAATATTTTAACTAATAATATATTTCCATTATTAGATACAGTAAATATTGTAAGTAATATTATAAATATTGGTACAAATAATTCAATTATAAATATGAATGGTACAACTACTTTTATAGCAAGTTCTAATTTACAAATAAATAATAAAACATTTAATTTAAATGTTAATACTAATTCACAATCTAATAGTTTTGATAATGGAGGAGGTTGTGGTATAGAAATATTAGGCACAAGTGGTAATGGATATATCAAAACATCTGATGATGGTTTGCGATTTGTAATTAAAGGCCCGACAGATATTTATGAAAAATATATTGCAACATTAGACAATGGTAATAATTTAAATGTATCTGGCTATAGTATAATTTATCAAGGCTTGACTGTTAATTCTAATTTAAATATATTAGGTAATTCAATATTTCAACAAGACGCTTTAATTAATCAGGGTTTAAGTATATCTAATGTTTCTATTTTTGTAGGAAATACAACTATGTGTGGCAATATTAATGTTGCAAATAAAACATTATTACATGGTGATACTACATCTTTATTATCATTAACAGTTTCAGGAAATTGTATTTTAAATGATACTAATATAAATTCTAAATTAATGATTTTAGGAAATTCATATTTTAATAAAACAACTATTAATTCTAATTTATATTTATTTGGTAATTCAATTATTTCAACAAATTTTACGGTAAATTCTAATATTAATATATCTAGTAATTCTATATTAAGAAGCTCAACTACTATTAATTCTGATATTAATATATTTTATAATTCTATAATTAATGGATCATATAATATTAATTCATATTTATTTGTTTCAGGTAGTTCAACTATGCAAGGTTCAAGTACTATTAATTCTGATTTATATATAGGTGGTAATTCAAATTTGAATAATAATGTCAATCTTGGTATTTCAACAACATCAAATTTTAATATATTAGGTAATATTATAAGTCCTTTGAATGAATATCAAACAAATTCACAAGCAGTTGCAGCAGGTGTACCATTATGGGGATTTTATAGAACAGGCGGTATTGTTAAAATTTGTTTAGATATAATTCCTCCAATTATGGAATTATTAGGAAATAATAGTGTATCTATTAGTTTTGGTTCAACTTATATAGATCCTGGAGTTATTGCATTTGATCATGAAAATTTAAATCTACCTGTGTATTTAATATCTATCGGAACAAGTAATATTATTCAAACTCCTATATTAATTACAGGATCTAACACAATAATAACAGATACAAATTCTTTATTGGTAGGTAATTATTTACTAGTTTATCAAGCAACTGATGCTATAGGAAATATTACAAATATAACAAGGAATTTAATAATAGTTTAATATTTATTTTTTCTATTATATCTTAAATGTTGATATTTATATTTTTCATTATTTTCTGATTTTAACCATACATTATGAAATCCATCAATTATACAATTAAATTGTTTTTCACGTAAAGTATTTTTTATTTTATTATAATCACATTTTTCTGGATAATCTTCTTCAAATATAATTAATCTTAATTTATCATAAAAATCAGGATTTTCATCAAAGAAAACTTCTAAAAATCCTTCACAATCAGCAATTAAAACGTTAAAATTTAATTTATATTTTTCTTCAATTTCTTTTAATGTATATGATGATATTTTAGTATTATCATTTTCTAAAAAAGTTGCACCATATCCATCAAAATAAGCATCTAAATTAGTTAAATCTAATTTTTTATTACTTATAAATCCTTTAACAATATTAAAATCACAATTATTTTTATTTTTATTTTTTTCTAATGCAGTCCATACCCTATCGTCTGGTTCTACTACAACTTGATTATATTTATTTTTTAATTTTGAATTAATAATACAGGATACAGAACCATATCGTGCACCTAATTCTAAAACTATATCATTTTCTAAAATATACTTATCGACTAAATCTTGTTCTGGTTTTTCTATATTAGATATATCAATTAGTATATCATCTTTATCTCTAATTTCCATATATATATATGGAAATAGATATTAATTAATAGGAATTGTTATACTTGTTTCGCTCATATTATTATCAGTAATATGACTTTTTGTTTGTAAATATTTTGTTTTATATTTATAATATTTTTTGGTTGCAATATTTAATTTCATTTTTAAATTTAAAAATTCTTTTGATTTTTCTTTTAATATATTATTATCAAATTTAAAAGATTCTTTATTCCAAGTTAAATGTTTAGCTAAAATTCCTAAATTAATATTGAATTTTAAATTTGAAAATTTTTCTTTAATTTTAATATTAATACGATTTAAATCCAAAATTAATTTATTATATTTATTACAAAAATTAATAAACATTATATATGATTCATCATTAATATTTTGTTCTTGAATATTAAATAATAAATAAATAAGTTTTCCAATTTTATTAAAATCATCTGAAGATATAGTTATAGGTGTATAATATAATTGAATAATTTTATGGGATATAAAATTAGTCCATTTAATAAAATCTTTTTCTTTTCGAAGATATTTATACATATCAAATGGATTTTCAATAATTTTTTTAATTCTATTATCAATATTATCATGAATAATATTTTTGTTTATTTTATTTTGATAAAAAATTAAATTATTATTTTTATAAAAAAAATCAAGATAATTTAATTTTCTTGATAAATTTGACCAATTAATTTTTGTGGATATATCAATTAATATTATATTAGTAATTATAATTGATTTAAATTTTGTAAATAATTTTAAATTAGCTAGTGATTGAAATATATTAACTGATAATTTATTAGAATTAAATAAAAATAATTTAATAATGTGTCTATGTAAATAATCATTATATATTTTTTGATTATAGGTAATTGAATCAAACGAATTATTAATTATTTGATTTAATGATTTTATAATATTATTATATAAATTTCTTAATTTGTATGGTATTATTAATGAAATATTATATTTTTCTAATTCATTATTAAATATATGATTATAATTAATCAAACTAAAATATATTATATAATCGAATGTATTATCCATTTCATGTCTATTTGATTTAAGAGGATAATTATAATTATTGAATAATATTTCTAAAATATTATAAATGTTTTCAATATCAAATGAATATTTATGTGTTATATATTGAAAAAATTCATCAGTAAATGAATTTTTTTTTAAAATACTAAAATCATCTATTTGTTCGGTGGATTCAATGAAATTATTATAAATTATTGATATATTACTATATTTATAATTATAATTATAATATTCAATAATTTTATTAGCTTGTAAATTTATTATTGAGTCTTTTTTTATTTTATTTTTTTGTGTCAAATTTAAAATATATTTAAGTATAATTTTTGTAAAATTAAAATTTATGAATGTATTAAATATAACATAATCATTATTAAAAATTATACTTGGATAGTAATAAAACCATTTATAATTTTCATATATAATATTTTTATTATTATTAATTGTTATTATATTATTATTGATATTATTTACAAATATTTTAATAATTTTACTGTTATACTTATCCAATAACATTTGATTATTATTGGTATTACATTTTTTCATAGTTATATCTTCATTTAAATTAAATATAGATGTGTTATCATATTCAATTAAAATAAAATAATGAGTATGTTTTTTCAAATTCTTTAAAGATAATGGATTTTGATTATTATGATTATAATAATTATTAAATGTCATAGAATGCATATCATTCATTAATTCTGTTGTATCTATGATTTGATTATTTATATTATTATTTTCAATAAAATCTAAATTTTTTATTATATTATCATTTGAATTTAATTGTAAGTCTAAAAAATCAATAAAATTTAAATTATTGTTTGATATTATATTAGTTATAACTGAATCAATAGTTTTATTTTGATTATTTGACATTAAATCATATGATTTATTTTTAATAAATATAACTAAATCTAAAATATAATTAGGTATTTTATATTTTTTTATTATATCATTAACATTTTTAGTTGATATATATGGAAATTTTATTAATATATAAATTAATAAAATTTTTACTATATTCAAATTATTCCAGAATGATTTAATAAATTTATTAAAATCTTGATTTTTTATTATAAAAAGTTGATTTAGTTCATTTAAATAATTATCATTTATAATATTAAATAAATTATTTTTATTATCATTAATAAAATAATTAAAATCAAAAAAATTTAGATTATATTTTTCACTAATAAATATTTCTAATTTATTAAAAAAATCTAAATCTTCTATGTTTTTTAGATTATATGAAGATAATATTAGATACGGACTAAATACTTTATTATTTATTATTATCATTTCTAATGGAAAATTAATTGGTTCATAAAATAATCCATTAAATTTATTATAAAATGGTATTTTTATAAGTTCATTATATTTTGACAATAGATTAACTATTAATTTATTATTATTAATTTGAATTATCATTTTATAATTAACTAATTTATTATCTATATAAATAAAATTATTTATTATCATTTATTATTATATTAATCTTAATATTTTCTTAAATCATTAAAATTACTGGTTATTTTTAATTAATCTATAAATAATTTTTTTATATTCGTTATAATTATCTCTATATAATTTATAACTATCGACATTTGCTATAGAATCTAAATTCGGAGCTATTAAAATTGATATTATACTCATTATTATAGAATTTACACTATGTGACGGATTCCATCTTTCTGATATATCTTCTGATTCATAATGATCAACACCATCATGTAGTATACTTATACATACTTTACCATCTTGATAAATGTTTGGATGCGGTAATTCTGTTATAAATTTAAATTCAGGTGCTTTATTTGGATAATCTTTAGAAAAATTTATTATACATTTAAAAATTCCACCTTCAAATATTGTATTAGAGGGTGGTAGAATTAATATATGCCATATATAAAAATTTTTAGATTCAGGATTAATAGTGTAAAATTGCGAGGGTTCTTTAATATATTGTTTATATTCATAATCCAATCTTTTTAATGCCATTACTATTTTTTATTATATATATATGATAATATATAATATTATCAAATTTTTTAAATTTGATAATATTATAATTGTTTAGTCGATTTTATTTGTTCTTAAATATAATTTACTGAATGTTGACCTAAAGAAAATTAAATGAATAAAATATAAGATAAATAAATATTTAAATAATTAGGTGTAATTGATTTTATAATATTTGTAGTTTTGTTTTTATATCTGTATAAAAGTAAATCTATAATTCTTCATAATTTATAGTTGTTGTATTATTTTTTTTTTTAATTGTTATACTAAAAAATTAATGGATTATTATGTTTTATTATGATTGTGTTAAATAAAAATTTTTGTAAAAACTCTATTTTTTTGAAATTTTTTACAATATTTGTTTTTATTATTATAATCAGGAAAAATACTAATATTAGCTGCACTTACAAATAATATTAATTCATCAATTAATTTTTGTTTAAAAATTTTACTTTCCATAAATTTATTCTTCAAAAAATTAATTTTATTTATTTCAATTATATTATCTGAAATATCTATCTTAATAATTTTTGAATATGTATACATATAATTAATATTTGTATCAATGTTATCTAGTTCTGGAAGACAAATACTTATACATTCATTTAAAAATATTTTTAATGCTTCATTAAATGATTCTTGAAAATTGTTATTTTGAATTATTTGAGTATTAATTTTAGGTTTCCAATAATTATTATTCCAGTTCTTATTCCAGTTGTTATTCCAGTTGTTATTCCAGTTCTTATTCCAGTTCTTATTCCAGTTGTTATTCCAGTTCTTATTCCAGTTGTTATTCCAGTTATTATTCCAGTTGTTATTCCAGTTATTATTCCAGTTGTTATTCCAGTTCTTATTCCAGTTGTTATTCCAGGTATTATCCAATTTATTATCAATATCATTTTTAACAATAGATAAATTATTCATCATTAAAACAAATAATAATATTTTAATATTTATAAAAATCAATTTTTATCCTTTAATATTGATATTAGACAATTCAATACCATTATCTAGTAAATAATTTTTCATAAAATCTATATGATTACCTTGTAAATGTATTACTGTTTTTTCTAATGAGTCTATTGATATTTTTTTAATAGTTCCATTACATCCATTCTTTTTTTTAATGTTTTTAATGTGATCTTTTAGAATTGGTTCAGATAATATCCATCCTGAAATATACGTATTTTTTTTTTTTCCAAAATTTTCAACCCAAATATCTATTTTATAATCATTTATAATATCATTTTTGTATTCATTATTAATATCATTTTTAATTGGTATGTCTTCAAATGGATTCATTAATAATACAAATTTCATATTTTTAAAATATTTTTTCAATTTTTTTATCATTATTTTTTTTTATTAAAAAATATGGTGGTAATCTTGGATTAAATTTCCTTATAATATTTGTTTTTTCATTATTAATAGGATTTTTATGTAATTCTTGTAATGATATATTATATCTTATTTTATTTTTATGTTTTTTATTTTTTTTTGTATTATCAATATGATTATTTAATTCTAAATCTAATAATGAATCGTTTTTTTCTAAATTTTTTTCATAAACTAGTTTTAGTATAGATTCATCAATTTCATTATCTTCAATTATATCATTATCATTCTCTTCAATAATATAATTGGTATCTTCAATAATATTATTGATATCTTCAATAATATTATTATCATTCTCTTCAATAATATAATTGGTATCTTCAATAATATTATTATCATTCTCTTCAATAATATAATTGGTATCTTCGTTATTTATTATTTTTTTATCTAAATCTAGATTAATTTTCATTTAATATAAATATATGAATTTATTTTTATATAATTTTTATATAAAATAATAATTTTATATAAAAATTATAATTTGCCGATCAATTATTATTATATAAATCAAAATTTTGCTATTCTTCACCATAACCTTCAGGTTCTTCATCATCACCTTCAGGTGCTTCATCATCACCTTCACCAAAAGGTTCTTCACCATCACCTCCTGAATTTGTGTCTACAAAAAAATAATTATAAATAATAAAAACTATTGATAGAATTACAGGACCTATTTCATAAACAGTATACTTATATGGCGATGAACAAAAATTACAAATATCACTATTATTAATACCATTTGTTATATAAGTACCGAAAATAAATCCTATTGACCATAAAACGGTATCGGGTAATGCTAAAAAAAATCCAAAAAGAATTTTTAAAATTATATTCATATTTTCACCTTCAAACATTGAAGCTATTAATCGATGAAGTAAAATCAATCCTACACCTAATCCATATTCAACAATAGTATCTAAACCAGCTTTTCCAATACTAGAAAATGAAATTGCATCTGTACTACTACATTTATTTTTGCTAATTTGATCAGCATTACAATTTAAATATCTTCTATAAATATTATTAAATAATATTGATAAGAATATTAATAAAATTTGTAAAAATATATTAAAATTATTTTTACTATTTTGATCTTCAGAATTTATACCTGGTAATAAATATTCTACTAATACGTAAACTATTATTGGTATTGCAATTGTGAAATCAATTGGATTTAAACCAGGACCATCGCTAATACCATTAAATACAAATAATCCTAATAATGGTATATATGTTAAAGGTGGTATTAGACAAAAAAATGCTAATATGAATAAATACCATCTATCAATAGATCCATTATATTTTAATATTCTTATACTTATTTGTGCTAATATATTAAAAGGCGATGGTACTAAACCATATAATAAAAATGAAATAATATCTAATTTTCCTGTTGAAAATACTGATTCCATATATATTATATGATAATTTAATTTTTAATAATTTTACATTAATTATTTTATCATTTCCACACATTACCAAATGAACCTCTAGCACTATTACTTAATATATTTGATTGAAAATTACTTTGGAATGTTTTATTTTGTGGAATATAATTAGATATTGTACTATAGTATTTTACCATAATTAGTGTAAAAATAGATCCTAAAAATAAAAACATATCTTGACCATTTCCAAATAATGGTAATGAACAATATCTTTTTTTATCATACTCATTATACATATTATTTATTGCATAAGTTAATAAATATCCTAATGACCATATGATAGAATTAATAAAATTGCCAACATAAGGATAACTTTTATAATAACAATCATTAATAAAAGGTATAATCGTAACAATATAGATCATTAATTCACCAAAATTATGTGAAACAGTAGCATCCATAAATGCTTTACCAACAGCATTTACTGTTAAAGATTCATTACACATGGAATTTCTTCGTGAAATATTTGCTATCATACCTATAATAATTTGTATAGAAAATGTTGTAAATAAGTATTCTACTGTATTATTTTCTAAACCTATATAAGGCAATACATATGGAGAATAAAATTTAAATAATATTGGTAAAAATGCAAATTTATCAATTACAGGAGTACTTACAATTCCATCTTTCATATTTAACATTTTCATTATTAATAAAGGGAATAATCCTATTAAAGGTACATGAAAAAATGGTATTAATAATAACCACCATAAATCTAAACTACCATTATAATTAATAATTCTTGCAAAAATTTGACCAAATGGCATTAATGTATATATAATATAATCTAAAAATGATAAATCACCCATATATACCTTATTATAGAAATTAATTAATAAAAATATAAAAAAATATTAAAAAAATTATAATATATTATAATATATTATAGAAAATGAGTAGTATAATATTTCGTTATAAATTAAATAAAAATTTTTTAATTAATTCTGATAAAAATTTATTATTAGTTAAATTAATTGATGGTATTAATAAAGGTATTGGTTTAACAATAATTACAAAAAATAATACAGATTATTTAAAATTAATAATAAATGAAACAACAAAAAATAATTTTGAAGTTTTTAAATTTATAAATCAAGAAAAAACTGAACATAAAATGAATCTTACTGAAATTAAAAAAGAAATAGATAAAATAATGAAAAATCAACAATATAAAGAATTGATGTTTGTAAAAGAATATTTAGAATCAGATAGATCTAATGTTGTATTAAATAATAAATCTGAAAATAAAGAGAAAAAAGAAAATAATGAAAAACTTGATAAAAAAAAATCATCAAAAAAATCAACATTAAAAGGAGGTAATAAAAAATCATCAAAAAAATCAAGTAGAAAAAAATCATCAAAAAAATCAAGTAGAAAAAAATCATCAAAAAAATCAAGTAATAAAAAATCATCAAAAAAAACAAGTAGAAAAAAAGCATCAAAAAAATCAAGTAGAAAAAATTAATAATTTATTTCTATTATGATATTTCATTGATAATATCTAATTTGTTTAATTACATTTATTTTTTTCATAACTATATTTAATATTTAATCATAAAATTATTTACATGTGGTATGAAAATTTCATATATTTTATCTTTATAATAAGTATCATATATTATTTGAATACATGACGAATAAGTTGGTATATCATTTATTTTCAAAGGATTAATTGTATAATTAATAATATACTGTTTAAAAATATTTTTAAAATTAAAATCAAATATAAAATTTTTAAAAATATTTATATGATCATTAAAATTATCATTTGAAATAATAAAACAATCAATATTGTTATTAATAAATTTAAAAAAAAACCATAATATAAATATATCATCATTAAATTTAAATGGACTTAAAAAATAATAAATATTTTTATTTTTTAAAAAATAATCTAAGTTATTAATATTTTTTATATGTTTATTATGTAAAATAATTAATGGTTTATAATTTTTTTCAATTAATTTATTAACTATATTTTCTAAATTTTGCAAGCTTTGATTTGTTATTTTTCCTTTATAATTATTAATTACATTTCCACCATCTATTATGCATATTTTTTCTATATTTTTGATTTTAATAAACATATTATTTAAAATATAATTAATATTTTTACTAAAATTATTTTCTAAAAATAATATAATTTTATTAACTAAATTATTATCAAATTTATAAAAGTTTAATTTTGAATATTCAATAGTATTTATTTCATTATAATTTGTATTGGATGTTTTTATAAATAGACCATTTAAACCTAATAATACATCTTTTATTTTTTTTTTTATTAAATAATCTAAATCTTTATTTAAAATAATATCAGGGTTATTTTTAATTTTTGATATAAATTCAATTAAATAATTTTGATAAAATATTTCATTATTTAAATTATAATAATCTAAAATATTTAAATAATCTCTTTTTAATAAATCTAAATCATTTAATTTAATCTTATTAATTATATAATTTATATTTATTGAATCATTGAGTTTAATATAATATAATATTAATAATGAAATAATTCCATTATTTTTTAAATCAATTAAATTATCATTATTATAATTATAAATATAATTTAAATTACTATTTAAATTAATATATAAATTTTTAGATAATTCGTTAATACTCATAATATTTTATATTATTATTTTTTTAAACAATAATATAAATATATTTAAAAAATTAAAATTATAAAATAATAAATGTCAATTAATTTCTTAGCGAAAAGAGAAAATAATATAATATTATTTTTGATGTTAACTTTCTATCTAAATAAAGTTTTATCTTTTATTTATTCATTATTTATATTAAGTGGATATTTAAGATTGCCTTATACTTATGCCTGGTTTATACTAATATGTTCTTCTATATTTTCAAATAATTTAATTTTATTAAATGTAGCATATGGTTCTAGTATTGGTTTATTAATTTCTTATTATGGAATAGTTTATAATAAAAAAAATTTTATAGCATTAGTAGATAATAAAAAAAAAAATATTATTAAATATATACATAATAAAAAATTAATAAATATTATTAATAATAATTATTATATTATTTTTAGGTTATCTGATATAATTATGCATTTATTACCTTTGAGTTATGCTTTAATAAAGTATCACAAATATCTAGAACCTAATAAATTTTTATTATCATTACCTACAAATATTATCTATTTTTATTCAACAGGATTAAATAAATTTAATGAAACTAATATAATTTATCATATTAATCCTAATCTTACAAATATTTTATGGTTATATATATATATATCACCTATTATAAGCATTATAATAATATATTTTATATTAATAATTTAAAATTATTATATATATATTATTATATATATGAATAAAAATAATAGTATTACTATTGGCTCAATAACAATGACATATGATGCATTTGCTACTCTAATTAGTGGTATTGTATTAATTTTAATTATAAAATTAAGATATGCTAAATTAAATTATTCTATATACTTATTTATACTAATCATTTTTATATATAATGCTTATAATATAAATTGTATGATAATAGGTTCATGTAATTTATGGGCACGCTATCTAGTAATTGCAAATATTATTGGTATTATTTATTTTATATATACTAATGATAAGCATTATTTAATGCATACATTAAATAATTAAGAATTATAAATATCTAATTTTCTTGCTGATGGATCAATATAAGTATTATTATTATTTATCCATCTTGGTTGCCAATAACTAGGTAATATGTTTATGAATTTATCACCATAAAATTTAATAAAATTTTTTTTATAATATAAAGCTTCGATAGTAGGATTATTATTATCTAATACATAACTATCTATATTTTTTTTTACATAATCTTGGATTATTTCAAACCATGATTTTTCTTTATCACTGATACCATCTGAAAATGCTTCTTTTTTTCTCCACAAAACTTCTTCTGGTAAAATATTGGTATTTTCAAATGCTTTTCTTAGCCACCATTTTTCAATACCTTTATATTTTGGATGTCTCCATGCAGCTGGAATCGACCAATAAGCTTCAATAAATTCAGGATCTAATAGTGCAAATCTACCCTCTAAACCCCAATGGCTTATGCATCTATCTGCGCGTCTACCATCATACATATGTATATTTTTAACATATTCTATTGCTGTATCATGTAACTCTTCACCGGAAGGAGCATAATAATTGAACAAATATGATGAACATACTTCATCTGGACCTTCACCAACCATTACTACTTTTGCATCCGTTTTAGATCCAATATATTTACAAACTAAATATTGACCAACAGATGCTCTAATAGTTGTTGTATCCCATGTTTCTGTAGTATATATAACATCATCTATTGCATCCAAAGCTTCATCAGATGAAAAATATACTTCTGTATGATTAGATCCTATATGATCAGCAACTTTTTTTGCATATAACAAATCAGTACCTTTATTCATTCCACAACAATATGTATTAATTGGTTGTTTTAATAATTTAGCAGCAATAGCAGCTATTAATGATGAATCAACCCCACCGGATAATAAAAATGAAATAGGTTTATCTGATGCCAAACGTCTTTTTACAGAATTGATAACAGCATCTCGTACTTTTTTTAAATAATATGCTTCATTAATACTATTATATTCAATATTTTGAGGTTGTAATGTAGAATAAACTGTTTGAAAATCATAATTAAAAAGATCATATATAGAATCAAAATCATCGAATATAATTTGAGTTATTTGGCCTGGTGGAAATTCTAAAATTGAATCGGAAAAAAATGTTGTTCCTTTAATTTCAGAAGAAAAAATTAACTCTTTGGAATTTACAGTAGGTAAATGATAATATAATGGTCTTATACCTATTTGATCTCTTCCAACAATTAATTGTTTTAAATTTTGAAATTTATCAAATTCTAATAATACAAATGCATATTCACCTTTAATTTCACGAACAAATAATTCACTAAAATTTGCTATATTATTATCTTTTGAGTATTTAATATATAATTTGGGTATTGTCATACAATCAGAATTATTCAATATTTTTAAATTGAATTTTTCATTTAATTCTTTGTAATTATATATTTCGCCATTACATATAAACATAATAGTTCTTTCATTATCTTCAATAATATACGGTTGATTGGCATGAAATTTTGGATCCATTATTGCTAATCTATGAAAGCCTACTGCAATTTGATTTTTAATTATTTGAAAACTGGTAAAATCAGGTCCTCTTGGTTGTAGTTTCATAAAATCTTCGTATAATTTACAATATGATATTTTAGTTTTTAATAAATTAATATAAGTCCATATACCACACATTATATACCTATTTATTTAATATAAAATTTATCTTTAATTCAATTTTTTTTTATAATATATATATATAAGAACGTCGTTCATAATATGTTATACATAGTAGAACATATTAAGAAACACAAAACAAGACCTATTGAATTCAGTAGATCATCAAATTCATTCCCATTACACGATGGGATATAACCAAATTTTTACAGTAAGACTATTAATGAAGACACATTTATATTTTTTTTTTATAAAAAATCGTGTCATTTCAAATAGTCCCCGCTGTAAAATGTAAAGTAGATATATTATCAGGAACAACTAAATTGGAATCATGGTTATGTATATGTATTCCTCGTTGGCAGGTTGCTAATCCTGATGATCACAGTGGAGCATTTATAAAAGGATTAGGTTTTTTAAAAATAAAAAAATTAGATTTATAATCTAAAATTACCATATAATTTTAAAACCAATACTAATATTATTTGCATCTTCAAGTAATATTATTTGATAGCCATTATTTATTAAAAATAATTTTAAATTATTTATAACATTTATTGCAGTATTTAATATATCAGCATTTAATATTCTTACATAATTAAGATTATTTAAATTAGCAGTTTCAATTCGATCACGTATAATTCTTAATATTCTATTAAAATTTAAATTATATAATATATCATTTAAATTATTTGCTGTTGGAAAATTATCTCTGTTAACATTTATAGGTAAAACTAAATTATTTTGTTCAGGGATAGGTTGAACTTGTGGAGGTGCAGCTGGAGGAACTTCTGTGGGAACCGGTGGACGATCTGTCATTAAAACATTATATAATTATATTTTTATATAATTATATATAATTTTTTATTATTATATAAAGATTTGAATATCATTAAAGGTAAGAATGACACAATTATCAGTAGAACAAGATGCTATTATAAAATCAAATCATGATAATATTTTAATTATTGCCTGTCCGGGATCTGGAAAAACACACACTATAATTTCCAAATATTATCATTTAATCAATAATAAAATTGTTAAACCAGAAGAAGTTATTTTAATTACATATACAAAAAAAGCAGGTCTTGAAATGTATAATAGAATAAATAATCTATTATCAGATAAATTACCTTTTTATGTAGGATCGTTACATGGTTTTAGTTATAAAATACTGAATAATTACTATAAAAATCATACTATTATTGATGAAACAGATATAGATGATTTATTGAATATTATAATTGAATCTAATTATCAAAAAGATATTTTGCAAGAAAATAATTTACAAATAAAAGAGTTGAAAGATTTTATGAATAAATTAACTACAAGTTATCCAGTAAATATTAAAGAATTATTAAAAAAAACACGATTAGAAAAACATTATTTATATATTAAAAATATATATAATTTATATCAAAATAAAAAAAAAAAAGAAAAAATATTAGATTTTAATGATTTAATGATAAAATTATGTCAATTTTTAGATGATAAAAAAATAGATATGGGTATTAAATATATTTTTTTTGATGAATTTCAAGATATTAATCCTATTCAGAATTATATTTTAGATAAACTACAAATTATTAATAAATCTAAGGTTATTTTAGTAGGTGATGATTCTCAATCGATATATTCTTTTAGAGGTAGTAGTATTAAATATATATTAAATATTGATACTACTAAATTTAAGATATATTCATTAACTCATAATTATCGATCATCTGAAAATATAATTAATTTTTATCAAAATATAATTAAAAATAATAATAATAAATTTAATAAACATTTTAATGAAAATAAAAATTTGACAGAAAATAATAAAAAGGATCATACAAATGAATTGCCATCTGTTCATTGTTTTAAAACAAAAAATGAACAATATAAATGGATTATTAATGATATATTAAAAAAAATAAATAATGGATTATGTTATTCTGAAATTTCAATATTAGCAAAAAATAATTTTTCATTAAATAATATTGAACTATTATTAATAATGAATAAAATACCCATAACAAAACATATTGGCACTCTTTTATTAAATAAACCTCATATTAAAATTTTTCTATCGTGGATTAGTATATTGGTTAATATAAATAGTACAATTCATTGGCAAAGAATATTTGATTTAAATAATATAGATAAAATAATTAATATTTCAAATATAAAAAATTATATAAAAAAATTATCCAAAGACGTTATTAATAATGATAACATGATTGATATTTTAACGGAATATATAAAAATTAAAAATATTAAAGATGATAATGAAAAAATAAAATATATAATAAAAATGCTTAATTATAATGATGATAATAATAAAGATATAAATAATTTATTAAAATATTTTAAAAATATTACTCTAGAAGAATTCATTAATAATTTATATTTAAATTATGAAACTATTGAAGATAATAAAACTGTTTATCTATCTACTATACATGGAAGCAAAGGATTAGAATGGGATACTGTTTATATAATTGATATGGATAATAAAATATCCAAAAATTCTTATACAAAATATTATTTAGAACAATTTGAAGATATTGAAGAAGAACGACGATTACTATATGTTGGAACATCGAGAGCAAAAAAAAATTTAATTATTACTGCATCTATTGATAATTATTTAAATCCAATAATTAAAGAAATAAATAAAAATACTTACAATTTAATATTGAATAATAATAATATTAATAAATTTAAACCAACACTTACATTTCAAACAGATATTAAAAATTATTTTTTAAATTCTGGTTATTTAAATATTTATTCATATTTAAAATTATTAAAAAATAATAGATACTATATTTATAATACTAAATTATTTAATTTTAAGAATAATACATTAATTAACACCTTTTTATTATTTTTTATTTATAAAGTAATTTATGATAATTTCTCAAATCAAACTGAATTGCATTTTTCAGAAATTTTTCAAAAATATTTTAAATTAAATAAACTATGTGAAACAAATTTTATTAATGTAATAACTAATTTATTCTTATTATCATATTATGAAATTTTTGAACAAAGCCTAGAAAAATTAAACTATAATGATGAATTGGATAATACACAAAAAATAAATAATTTAACAGAAGATATTAAAAAAGAATATTATTTATTAATTAATGATAAAGGTATTATAAATTTAAAAATTATAGAATTAAATATTATTAAATTATTTAAAAAGTTCAACCCAAATAATATAAAAATAAATTATAATATTAAAGTTTATGGAGTAAGTGAAAATATTAATATTTTATGTGATAACAAATTAATAAATATATATTTATCAGAATATTGTAAAAAAGAAAATCGTAGATTTGATTGTACAGCAAATATTCATAATATTACAGAAACTTTATTACTATCATATCTGTTAAAAAAAAATAATTATGAAATTGCTCAAAATATTATATTTAATCCATTAAATGGAGAAGTTAATGATTTAAATATTGTTGATATTGATTTATTAAAATTAAAAAAAAATATATATAGTATTAATTATTGAAAAAATTTAATAGATAGATTTTATTATAATACAACAAAATAAATAATAATTTATCAATTATTTATTAAATGAGATTTTATTACATCATATATTTTTGTTTTAAATATTTTATTTGTATATTTTGATATAAAAAATTTATAATAATAATTATGAACAAATGTTTTTTTATAATTTCAACAATAATATAATGTAAAATAGAATTTTGAATTACTACATCAGTATTAACTGATCTAATTATTTTAAATATATCATAATATAAAAGTTCACCACAAGATTTATTTATAAATTCTAATTTTGATTGATCAATACTTAATAAATCATTTATAATTTTTTTTGTATCGTCTACTGATATATTAATTTTTATAGATAAAAAATCTATTATCAAAAAAAATAATAGATTTTTTAATATATTTATATTGCTTAAATATAATAAAATTATTTAAAGGTTTTTTATTATATAAAAATATATATGAGTAAAAATAATGATATTGCTATAGGAATCGATTTAGGTACTACATATTCTTGTGTTGCCGTTTACCAAAATAAAAATGTAGAAATTATTGCAAATGAATTAGGTGATAGAACAACTCCATCATATGTTAGTTTTACAGATACAGAAAGATTAATCGGTACAGGTGCAAAAAATTTAGCTACAACTAATTCACAAAATACGGTTTATGATGCTAAACGTTTAATTGGAAGAGAATTTTCTGATCCAACAGTTCAAGAAAATTTAAAAGATTTTTCGTTTAAAGTTGTGAACGATAAAAATAAATTAAAAATTAATGTTGATTATAAAAATGAAAATAAAAATTTTACACCAGAAGAAATATCTGCAATGATTTTAACTAAAATGAAACAAATTGCAGAAGATTATTTAGGACAACCAGTTAAAAAAGCAGTTATTACAGTACCCGCACATTTTACTGATAAAATGAAAACAGCTACAAAAGATGCTGGTATGATTGCAGGTTTAGAAATTTTAAGAATTATTAATGAACCTACAGCTGCTGCTATTGCATATGGATTAGATAAAATTAGTGAAAAAGCAAAAAATGTATTAATTTTTGATTGCGGAGGTAAACTTCTAAATTCTATAATTTGGTCCTGCTTCCTGTGGTGAAAGCCCACCTAGTTATAATTATAACTAGAACCCGGTTAATTGCTGGAAACTCCTAAAACTTTCCTACCACAACGTAATCCGTGAGGATAAGCGTGATGGTTTGATAAAGGTAAAGATATATGGACAATCAGCAGCTAAGCTATCTTAGTAATAAGATGGAAAGTTCAACGACTAGGAAATTAATTTTCCCACGAATGCCGGGGTTTATTCTGTTAAATGTTATTTAAAAGTATATTAGTTTAATCTTTTATGGATATTGGATTTAGGCAAAAATTAATAGATAATATAATTGAAATAAAAAATAGCTCTCAGGATTTGGACTCTAATATTATTAATATTGAAAATATTGCATTAGATTTTTCTTCTAATAAATATTCTGCAAAAAAAAAGGAAATATGGCATATTATAATAAATAATGAACGTATAACACGAAATATCAATTATATTTTTAAATATAAATGTATAAATTGTGCATCTATTCATATAATATCTACAACACAATTTATTAGAAAGATTAATAAAAATTCACAATATTGTTATTTATGTAGAAATAATAATATTGATAAAAGAATCGCACAATCTTTATTTATGATAGATAATAATAATGCTAGTAAAAATAAATTATGTATAGAAGATAATATATATAAATCAGAAAAATCTAATTTTTTAGAAATAAGAAAATCAAGTTTAGAATTATTTAATTCTTATGATTCTGATTTTAAAGATAATTATTTTAATTTTCATTTAACTGATGATGATTATTTAAGAATATCAAAAAATTTAAAAAGTTATCATAATAATAATTTAGCAGATTTAAATAATTATGAATATTGGTCTATATATAAAACTAATAATCAAATGAACTTTACTAGTATGATTTATGACAAAATTAATAATACATTATTTAAAGCACACCAACCAATTTTTAAATGTGATAATTGTAATTTATTTTGGCGTGCAAAATCTATTGAACAATTTAAAAATTGTTATAAAATTATGTGTAAAGATTGTTCATTTTGTAACAATATTTTTAAGATACGAATTACACATAATATTAATAATCAACAGATTTTGTACCAATCAAAATTAGAATTAAAATTTATAAAATGGTGTAATAATAATGGTAAACTAATATTAAATGGTCCAAAAATACCATATTTCTTTGATAATAAAAAAAGAATATATCAAGTTGATTTTCAATATAATAATATTTTAATAGAAATTAAAGATAATCACATATGGCATAAAAGAGATTTAGAATCTGGAAAATGGAGTGCTAAAGAAAAAGCTATAAATAATTTAATAAACGATAATAAATATGAAAAATATCTATTAATTGAGCCTAAAAATTGGTTAAAACAGTTAGATTTGTTAATTTAATAGAATAAATAAGATATAGTCTGGACTCATATGAAAATATGAGAAGTGACGGTTAAATTCCCTCACGATAACAAAACATGTGTGGGGACACATGATGTATCACTATTAGCAATTGAAGATGGTGTATTTGAAGTTAAAGCAACTGCTGGAAACACACATTTAGGAGGTGAAGATATTGATTCTCGAATTGTAAATTTTGCTATTGAAGAATTTAAAAAGAAAAATAAAATTGATATTTCAGAAAATAAAAAAGCTCTTCGACGTATTAGAACTGTAGCTGAAAAAGCTAAACGTGCACTATCGGGAACAAATCAAGCTACAATTGAGGTTGATTCTATTCAAGATGGTATCGATTTAAGTGTAACATTATCTCGTGCTAAATTTGAAAGTATATGTATGGATATATTTCAACAAACAATAGAACCAGTCGATAAAGTATTGAAAGATGCAAAATTAAGTAAAAATCAAATTGATGAAATAGTTTTAGTAGGTGGTACAACAAGAATTCCAAAAATTCAAGAATTATTGAGTAAATATTTTAATGGTAAAGAATTGTGTAAAAATATTAATCCAGATGAAGCAATTGCATATGGCGCAGCAGTTCAAGCAGCAATTTTATCAGGTGTCAAAGATGATAAAATTAATGATTTAATCCTTTTAGATGTTACTCCATTATCATTAGGAGTAGAAACAGCTGGTAATATGATGACTGTTTTAATTCCGCGCGGTACTACTATTCCAACTAAAAGAACTCAAACATTTTCAACAGCTGTTGATAATCAACCTGGAGTAACTATTCAAGTATTTGAAGGTGAAAGACAATTAACAGCTCATAATAATAAATTAGGAGAATTTCATCTGAAAGGTATTCCACCAATGCCTAGAGGTACCCCTCAAATTGAAATTACATATGATGTTGATGCAAATGGTATTTTACAAGTATCTGCTGTTGAAAAATCATCAGGAAAAATCGAAAAAATAACAATAACTAATGATTCAAATAGATTAAGTAAAGATGATATTGAAAAAATGATTAAAGAAGCAGAAAAATTTAAATCAGAAGATGAAGAAATTAAAAATAAAATAGAAGCAAAAAATAAATTAGAAAATTATTGTTATAATATTAAATCTTCTGTTTTAAATGATGATAAATTAAAGAAAGTATTAGGAGATGATTTAGATTTAGTTGAAAAAACTGTTAGTTCAACATTATCATGGATTGAATCTAATTCAAATGCAACAACTCTAGAATATGAAGCAAAAAATAAAGAAGTAGAAAGTTTATTATCACCTATTGTAACTAAAGCATATCAAGCAAATATGCCAGAAGGAATGCCTGGTGGAATGCCTGGTGGGATGCCTGGTGGAATGCCTGGTGGAATGCCTGGTGGGATGCCAGGTGGGATGCCAGGTGGGATGCCAGGTGGGATGCCAGATGGTATGTTTAGTGGAATGCCTAGTAATAGTGATTAATAATTTGTATGATATATTCCTATTATTTCAATGGTTGAAATTTTTATATTCACAATATATAAAATTTTTTTACATTTAAAAAGATAAATTGCTAAATCACAATTATATAATTTTTTTACCAAAATTAAATTATAATTTTGTTCTAACAGTATTTCATGAGCTAATTCAATTTCTGAATTTTTTAATTGATAACATAATTTATATTTAGGTATTATATTATTAATATTATTAATAATATTAATATAATTATATTTAAATATCGATGATAAAATTATATTTTTTATTGTTTCATCTATATTAGTATAAAACTCGTAATTTATTTCTTTCAAACTATTATTAATTTGATTCATTATATATGGGTTCTATTTAAATTAAAAATAAAAGTTTCAATTTTATATTTTAAATTAAATAAAAAATTGAAACTTTTATAAATTAAATAGCAAATATTATAAAATGTTTTACCGTAGCAATCAAAACTTTGTTTTGTGTTGCTTTACCATTACTAGTATCAGTTTACTATTTTTGATTAATTATCTCTAAATTTTGCTAGTGTTATAATTTAACACATTCACAAGAGATAATTATGGCAAATCGCTTTCTACCCTTATTGTTGGAAGAATATGATGCTACTTTCGCTGAAAATGATGCTTCAGATTTTTGTGTAGTAACTAAGAAAAATCATGGACATGATTTAGCATCATTAATACGAAAGCCTGATGAATCGTTCATTGGTATTGATACCCTATGTGGTCATCAGATTGCTATCTTTATGTCAAATGGACAACGTATTTTCCGACCGCTTCTTGACCTCGACTCAGCTAGTTATTTGCTGGAAAATAAAAAATCTTCGAAGACACGTGACTCAAAAATTGATTATCCTGATCCAAAAGTTAAAGAGCGTGAAATAAAAGAATCTATTATGGATTGTCTGGCAGCACTGCGAGAAAAATTTAATGATCTAGAGACTTTTCTAAATTCCGATAGCGTACATGCTTTTGGATGCAACTTCCATGATACTCGCCAACAGGTTAAAAAAAATCAACGTAATATTAAATCCCGTCTTAAGGAGTATTTTCAACTTAAAGCTGGTGAAAATTTAAAGAAGTATGGTCTAGTGTTCTTTTTAAATATTAAAATAGTGGATGCAGATATTATAAATCCATCTCATGTTATCAATTTAGGATTTTATCAAAACTAGTGTTCAAATAATTGTGATAATATTATCATATTTTGGTATAACTGTTAAGGCTGTGTACAGGTTTACTTTTTTTATTAAAACATATTCTATATAATAAAATCAATATAATTAATAACAATATAATAGTAGAGTTAAATTATAATTTTTTTAACTATAACCATGTAGTCAAATTGTACATATTCAAAGTTGTTAAGATAAAACTGATTTTATTGGATAATATTAAATTTAGTAATTCATAAATCTTGTTTTGCTATTATAATTAAAAAAAAATTGAAAAAATAAAATATAAATATCCTATAAAATAAGATTTTTACCGTAGCCGTTTGGCTCAAGTGTGCTCTGCATATTTTTTGAGAAATCAGCAGCTTCATGTTGGTTCTAAAAATGGCATCAGCCTCTGCTGCAGCAATTAATCAGCTACCCTGGGCCAAGTTGAAGGAACGTCAGAATGCATTCAGTAAGCGTAGAGAGCTTGCTGATTTCATGGCGTCGATCAACAATGTGGTGAGTAATCCCGATTCCCGAGAATCATCTCTTCTAATAACACTTCTTAGTACAGCGAGTTGCGTGCAGATTGCTGCTCTCAAGCGCAACGATGAGATCTTGGTGAAGGTTGAGGAATTGCTTGGCATTAAGCGTTGCCTATTGTCAGTTAATGGATGCTCAGGTATTCTTGACTGCGATTCACATTGTGACTGCCCAAACTCTGGCTCTGACTATTCCTGTTGTGGTTGTTGCTGTGGTATGAAGCCATACAACCTTCATAATATTTCTGCAGCCGATCCACGAAAGTACAAGGTGTGCAGTTTGTACAATTGTCGAGCTCTATGTCGGACTGGTTACGAGTTTTGCTGTAATGAACATCTCAACCTAAGTCTTCTGAACTACTATCTATGTGCTAGTCCTACCTGTTTCGCTCGAATTAGGTTTGGCCGGGTATGCAGAAGCTGCTATGAAGGCTCTACTTCCAGTAACCCAGTATCAAATTTCTGGGATCCAGTACCAAAGTCATGCTCCTGTGGATGTCGATGATTCACACAATTCATATCCAAACTAATTACTAGGTCAACATGTACAGGAAATAGTAATATTTTGAGTAATCAATTCTATTGATTCATTTTAGCTCGTCATATGGTGAAAATATTTAAATTTTTAGATCTTTTCACAATATTAAGCAAGTCAATTTTTTTATTTATTGAGAATAGTTAGATAATTTACATATTAAATTTAAAATTTTTATTTTTTTATAGCAATAAAAATAGCTAGTATAAAATTAAAAAAACAAAGTATAGATTTATTACAAAACGTATTAAATAAAAATTGATATATTAATTTAATTAAGAGATAGATTATCTATAATAATAATGAACAATAATTATTTAAATGATCCAGATTTAAAAGATATGTTAAATTTGTCTAATAAAAAACCTGACCAAAAATCTAAAAATTTTTTGCCATCAGAGATTAAAAATATATTAATAGATATTAAAAATAAAAAATCCTTTGATGATATAGCAGGTATTTATAATAGATCACCCGAAAAAATTCAATTAAAATTATTAGATATTGCATATCAATTGAATTATATTTATGATATTGATATTAATATATTATCAATTAAAATAAATTTACCTCATGATATTATTCAAAATTATATTAATTCTAAAATTAATAATCAAAATAATGTAACATCAGATAGTTCATGTGAAAAAAAAGCAGAATCAATTAATAGTTCAAGCTTTGATATGAGTTGTTCAAATATGCAAAATATTTTAAGTCAAAAAGAATCTGAAGCTAAGCTTTTAGTTGTACTTAATGAAAATCAACAAAAAGCTTTTGATCATTTCAAAAATAATAAGAATGTTTTTATTACTGGACCAGCAGGTACTGGTAAATCAGTTGTTATTAAAGAAATAATAAAATATTGTATTGATAATAATATACATTTTGGTACAACTGCTACAACTGGTAATGCAGCACTTTTAATAGGTGGAAGAACAATACATTCATATTTAGGTATAGGTTTAGCAGAGAAATCAGCAAAAGAATTATATAATCATAATAGATACCATTTATCACATACAGTTAAAAAATTAAGAGATTTAGAAGTATTAATAATTGATGAAATATCTATGTTGGATTTAGAATTATTTAATAAAATATCTGAATATTTAAGTTTAATAAAATTTAATAAAAAACCGTTTGGTGGTATAAAATTAATATTAACTGGTGATTTTTGTCAATTAGAACCTGTAAATGGTGATTTTTGTTTTTTATCTGATATTTGGAATCAAATAGATTTAGAAATTATATTTTTAACTAAAATGGTTCGACAGGAAAATGATAAAGTATTTCAAAAAATATTACGAGAATTAAGATATGGTATTTGTACAGATAAAACATGTGACATTTTAAAAAAATGTACTAATTTAAATATTGACGAAGATATTAAACCATCTATTTTACATTCAAAAAATATTGATGTAGATAGAATAAATAAAATTGAATATACTAAATTGTTATCTCAAAATAAAAAATCAAAAACATATGAAATAGAACTTCCAAAATTAAAAAAAAATCATGAAAAAATTAAAAATTGGATTAAATCATTAGATATTCCATTTACAGTAGATTTATGTATTGATGCACAAATAATAGTAACTGCAAATATAGATCAGGAAAAAGGTATTGTAAATGGCACCAGAGGTGTTATTGTAGATTTATTATCTGATAAGATTATTATTAAAACTATTAATAGTAATCTTATTAATATTAGCTATCATAAAAGAAATTATGCAGAAGATAATGATTTATATTTTAATTATATGCCAATAAAATTAGCATATGCATTATCAATTCATAAATCACAAGGTACAACATTAGATGCTGTTGAAATTAGTATAGGTAAAGATATATTTGCATCAGGACAAGCATATACTGCATTATCCAGAGCGAGAAATTTAAGTAATGTTATTATTAAAGATATTTGTAAAACTAGTTTTATTATTAAAGATAGTGTATTAAAATTTTATAGTAAAATTGATCCTAAATTATCATTTTAATATTTTGAAATTCAATTTAAATATTATTTTTTTATTATATTACAATGAAAATATTATTATTTATTACTGGATTTAAACAATTGGAAGAATATAAATATTTAAACCTTTTTTTAAAAAAATTAAATTTAAATAAAAGTTGCGATATATATATTTACTGTAATAATTCATTAATTTCATCTGATATTATAAAATATTATCAGATGTTTGATCAAACAAATAAATATTTACACATAACTAGTTTAAATAGTGGATATAGAATTGGTGGAGTTGAAGCTGTAAGCCAAGGTATTGAAATGGGTATATTTAAAAATTATGATTATGTTATTCATTTACATCCGGATGTTTTTATTACAGATGATTATTATTTAACACAGATTTTATCAGAAAATATAAATAATAATATAATATTTTTTATTACTAAATGTTTGCCAGATAATGATAATTTTTTTTCATTTGATTTTTTTATTTTTAAACCAAAATTATTAACTACTAATATATTTATAGATGAATTATATACTTTTACAGGAGATCCAGAAAATTATTTACATGATATGATAAAAAAACATAATATAAATTATATATTTATTAAAAGATTTGAAAATAATAATTATTTACCCAGACGAATTGATGAAAATTTAAAATTATATCATGAACATGATATAGATAAAGTTATAAATATTTTTAATAATTTAAAAACAATTGCATTTCTATCAAATAGTTTAACATTGAGAGGTACCGAAGTTGTTTTATATGATTATGCATATTATAATGAAAAAATATTAGGTAATAAAAGTATTATAATTACTAGAGAATTCAATTCAATTAATAATCATATTGATGTCGATAGAAATGTTTATAATAAGTTTAAAAAAAGATTTCAAATAGAATATTATAAGAATGACAATCCAACTAATGAAATTGATGATTTTATTGAAAAAAATAATATTAGTTATTTATATATAATTAAATCAGGCGAATACGATCAATTATTATCAACAAAATGTAAAAACTTAATTCACTGTGTATTTTCTACACAACAACCACATGGTGATATATATAGTGTAGTCGGTCAAACTATTAATGATATAAATAAAACAAATTATCCAGTAGTTCCTCATATAGTTAATTTACCTAAAATTGATAATAATTTAAAATTAGAATTAAATATTCCTATAGATGCAATTGTTTTTGGGAGATATGGAGGTAAAGATTCATTTGATATAAAGTTTGTTCATAATGTTATTAAAAAATTACTCGATTTATATAATAATATTTATTTTATATTTATGAATACAAATATATTTTATGAACATAAAAATATAATATATTTACCTGGTAATTGTGACTTAATTTATAAACGTAAATTTATAAACACCTGTGATGCTTTATTACATGCACGTTTTAGAGGTGAAACATTTGGTTTAACATGTGGTGAATTTGCAATATGTGAAAAACCTGTAATAACTTGGGGCAATTCTTCTGAGAAAGAACATTTAAATATTTTAAAAAATCATGCAATTATATATTATAATTATTTTGATTTATTTAATATATTATCAACATTTTATAAAAATAAATATGATATGAAAAATAATGGATATATGTTTTATACACCAGAAAATGTTATGGAAATATTTAAAAAAATATATCTTGATAATTAAACATATATAATTAAATAATCCATAAACTTACGTGTATGTAAGTTATTTTTATTATTAAAATTATTATTTAAAACACTAATAATATTATTTATTGATTTTATATCTTTTTCATAATCTATTAAACATTTAGTATTTTTTATCATTAAATATTTGTCATTATAAATTTCAAAATCAGAAAATGTTAAATTTAATTTTTTAATATTAGATATATCAATATTATTTTCTATTAGTGTTTTTAAAAAAAATCAGTATTATTAATTAATAAATCTAAAAAATTATGCATATATTCATTATATTTTTTTAAAATATTTTCATTTTCTATATATTTATCAATTATAAAAATATTATTGATATTCTTTTCATAATTATTATATAATATTAAATCACCTCTTTTATAATTAGAAAAATTATTTGTTTCGTTAAAATTCAAATCAATATTAAATAGTTTACAACCTCGATTAGACATTCTTGTATTAATTAAACTAATACTTTTGGAACAAGTATCACTCATAATAATAAATAAAATAATTTATATTTAAGTATATTATTTACATGAAATTTTAGAGTTTAGCTCTAAAATTAAATCTTGCAAAAACTCTAAAGGTTTTTGCAACATGAAATGCAACTCAAATATAAATTAAATTTTAATAATAAATTATTAATTAAATTTGTATTGTTTTTGTTAATTAAATTTATATTTTTATAAGAATTATATATTTTTTTTTTACTAAAATATTTTTTTATTAAATATTTATTATAAAGTGAAATTATATAATTATTTGAATCAGCGTCAGAATCAGATATATCACTATTTGCATCATAAAATATAATTGTGGGAATAGCATCATAATAATTATCATTATTATTGAAAAAGTGAACTCGTTTATCATTTTTTTTTATTTTCATTATATTTAATAATAATAAAAATCAATTTTAAAGGCATTTAGTCATTTCACAACATAAACATTTAAATTCATATTTTTTTGATGTTATTTTATTTAATTCAGTGTTAATTTTTTTACAACATGAACAAATTACATATTTATTTATATATTTTTTAATTAATTCAATAATTTCAGTATTTTTTTTATTTTTACCTCGTATTAATATTCCATCATCTTTATTACCAGAATACCAATTGATTTCATTATTACATAATTCATTTTTTAAAAATATATAAAAATGATCTGGAGAACGATTTAATACCTTTAAATATTCCATAATATTTTTCCAATATAATCGACTCATATTTATTTCAGTTTCAAGTTTGGGTAATACTAATTTATCTTCAGAATAGACTTCTAATAATTGGTAACTTTCATTAACCATGCTATCAAAACTATAATTATCATTCATTCCTATATATGATTTTGTATTATTAATTATAAATTAATTCAATTTTTAAATAATTTATAATTTAATTTGACTTAATTTTTTAAAAAAATTTCCTATATTAACGTCAGTAGAAATTTTATATATGATAAATACAATCATGAATGTTACTAATAACTTTATAATTGTAATTAATAATGTACCAATACGAAATTCTATACCTAATAATGAATATTTAATATTTTCTATTTTTTCATTATTTACTATAGATGATTTTTCTAATATTGGTTTTATAATTATATCATTAAATACATTAGATAAAGTTCCTATTTGTGTAGCAACTATTATACCTATACACATTTGAATAATATTTTTATCAAATATAAACTGAATAAAACTTTTTAAATTATCAGCGGAAAAATTTATTATAAATTGTAGAATAGCTATAATAACTATTTGAACTTCATTAATTATAAAATTTAATAATGATCTTAGTGATACTAGTGCATTATTTATAAAATCCATCATTATATAAAATATAATATATATTATTATTAAAAATTGATAATTAATTATATTTTAATTATAAATCCATATTAATATTTAATGAAAAATAATATAATAATAATAGATTCTAATAAGGAAAAATTATCAGAATTAATTAAAATAATCTTTGATAAATTAGATTATAACCTAAATTATATAATTAATTTGATTAATAAATATAATGATATTTTAAAATATATTAATATTTTAAAAATAATTAAGATATATGAATTAAATGATATTAAAAATAATTATAATTATATCAAAAAAAAAATTACTAAAGATAAAAAAATATATAAAGATATAACTAAATTATATGGTCAGATTATAACATATTATACTTCAATTGAAAACAATAATATTAATAGTGATATTAAAAAAATATATTCTAAAATTGAAGAAATGAATTATAATTATTATTTATTATCAAAAAAAAATAAAAATATAAACATATCTATTTTAATAAAAAATAATAATTTCATAAAATTATATAATTATAATATTTTATATGAAGATATATTATCTAAATTAGATAATATATATTTTGAAATCATTGAATTAAATAAGATAAAATATATGTTAAAAAAAAATAAAGCATCATTGTTAATTAATTAAATTTAATAAAAAAATATCTAATTTATTATATAATGACAGTTATTAATGGAATTGAAATTGATGATATTAATTTTAAAAATAACGATATTAAATCTGCTATTAATTTAAATAATCCTATAGATGATATTTTGCATGTTATTATTGTTATATCTAATCCATGTCAATATGCAAAAAGATTTATTTTAGCAAAACAATTTATCAAAAGATTTATTAATGAAAAAAATATTAAATTATATATTGTTGAATTAGCTTATAAAAATCAATCATTTCATATTACTAGTTCTAATAATAAAAATCATTTGCAAATATCTACTGATACACCACCATTATGGCATAAAGAAAACATGATAAATTTAGGAGTAGAAAAATTATTACCCAACGATTGGAAAGCATTTGCTTGGATTGATGCTGATATTGAATTTGAAAATACTAGTTGGGCATTAGATACTCTTAAAATTTTAAACGGATATAAAGATGTTGTACAGTTATTTTCACATGCATTAGATTTAGATAATAATGGAAATCCTATGAATATATTTTCAAGTTTTGGTCATCAATATTTTCATAATAAATCTTACGCATCATTAGGAAAATTTAATTATTGGCACCCAGGATTTGCATGGGCAATGACAAGACAAGCTTATAATCAAATTGGTGGATTATATGATAAAAGTATATTAGGATCTGGCGATAATAATATTGCATTTTGTTTGATTAAACATGGTATTAAAAGTATTAATGCATCATCATCTTCTGGTTATAAAAAATCAATTATTGATTATCAAGAAAAATTTGCAAATTTAAGACTTGGTTATGTACCTGGAATAATTAAACATTATTTTCATGGTCATAAAAAAAATAGAAAATATTCAGAAAGATGGAATATATTAGTTAATAATAAGTATGATCCATTTATTGATGTTACATATAATAAGGATGGTTTATTAATACCTACTAATAAATGTCCTCAACAATTATTAAATGAAATTTATATTTATTTTCAAGAAAGAAATGAAGATGATTAATTTGATTTATTATTTTTCTTATTAAGCAATTTAGCTTGTATAAGTTCTTTACTTAATATCATTCTTGAATTACCTTTTGGTTTAATATTAATTACTTTTTCTTTTTTAATAATTTTTGTCGATAATTGTTTTTTCCTAAACAATATAGAAGGTAAATGTGGCAAATTAGTTGTAAATTGATCCGGAGAATAATTTGATAATACACCATTTTTTGAACATAATTTAGAAACAAAATCTAGTATCCATTCATTTGGATTCAATGAATTTTGTAATGCTCTATTTTCTTTATTTTTTGTAATTGCTGCAATATATTCAACATGGAATGTTTCATTATATTCCAAATTTTTAGCAGCTGTTTTTATTATATTAATACTCATTCCTACATGACGAATATGATTATTATAATGTCTTAAAGCTTCACTTACTTTTATTGCTATCTTTTCATTATCAAATGGTCCGATATAATTTCTTGAAATTTCATTATTCTTTTCATTACGTTCTTCTAATTTTTTTTGTAAACAGAAATAAAACGAAAACGCACTGCCTAAAGGTATCATTCGATATAAAGATTGTACTTTATTAGATTTTAATAATGACTCATTAAATTTTAATATATATTCATTATCTATGTCATCATTTGAATCTGAATCTGAATCTGAATCAGAATCTGTATCTGAATCTGAATCTGAATCTGAATCAGAATCTGTATCTGAATCTGAATCTGAATGTTTGAAATTTATTTTTTTATCTTTTATACATTTTTTTAATTTTATAAATTCGAGTTCAGTTGATTCCGTAGTTATATAATTAGAAATATTAAAATCGTCTGTCTTTAATAATTTTTTTGGTGATCCATTATTACTATTTGAATCAGCCTTATTTTTTGGAGATTTAGTATGTTTCCATCCATTTAATTTTTCTAATTTAAAATCTTCAAAATTTTTATAATGTTCATTCCATTTTTCTACATAATAATCATTATATAATTCTTTATTTTCTATAAAATTTTTTATAGTAATTGATTCTAAATTTTCTTTATTTCTTTCATTATTAATATTTATCCATTTTTTTACATCATTATAATTATAATTAGAAAATTCTTTAATTGAAATTATCGAATCATTAAGATTTAATCTTATATAATTTTCTACATATTTAAAATTCATTTTGGATTTTCTGAAAAGTTCTAATGCTTTAGGTAAATTCTTATTATTCATGTATAACCATTCACTAAAGTTAATCTTATAAAATGGATGATATTTTTTAATAAATTCTAAAAATAAATCTGGCAAATATTTTACAATATCAAGTAAATTACCAACTACTTTGACATCACGCATCAAATCAATATTATAATACCATGACCAGAAATCTCTATAATTTTTCTTATCTGATGATATAGTGTATTCTTCAATTAAATTATTTTCATCTGTTTGAATATTTTTAATTTCAATATCCATATTATTCCAAATACTTAATCTATTATTAACATCAAATTTAAATTTATCAAAATCTAAATTTGAAGAATATTTATACCAATTCATAAAAATTTTATTATTTTTTATATCAAAAATAAACTCATTAAAAGTCATAAATTTTGATGCATTCGTACCATGATACACTTTTTCATAAATATTAGTAAAATTAGAAAATAATTCAAAACTTGTATATAAATAAGCACCTGATATAATATAATTAAATTTATTCTTATTATTTTTTAAATTTTTAGCTAGTTTTTGAAAAATATATGGTTTTAAAAATTTTATAATTTTTCGTTTAGCTTCATTTATTTGTTTATTCAATAATATTTTTTTATAATAGGCTTGATTTTTTATTTTATTTATTATTTTTTGTTCAGAAGATAACTTTGGAAAATCTTCATCCTCATTGGAGTATTGATAATCTTGAATAATAGTTTTATCACCTACGATTTTTAATGGTTGATAATTTAAATTTTTAATCAAATGAACTTTGCAATAAGTTGTTACTATTTTTGTAGCAATATCTTTCATATCATTAGATATCGATTCTATAGATATATTTTGATTTATATTAAAAATATATCTATCTTTTAATTTATTTAATTGAGTTATATATGTAGATCTTTTTAATTTTGCTTCTTCACCTGTTAAAATTTTACATTTACAGTTTCCCATCAATTCATCCACACAAATTATATTTACAAAACCTGTATTTTCATCATATGTTGAAACATGTGAACCATTCTTACAATTATCCATATGTATACATATATCATCTTTATTAATAATAATATCTGGTATTAATTTTTTTATTTCACAATTTAAATCTACATCACAAACTTGTATTCTTTTAGTTAAAGCCCATATTAAATCATCAGTCTGCGAATATATATTATTATTTTCATTTGGTTCATCTAATTCTAAAAATTTTTTATCCGTTGATAAAGTTTTAGATTTTATCCATATATCAATAATTTCCATAAAATGTTTAGGGTCTGGACTTGGACAATTGATATATGATAATAATTTTTCTGTTCTATAATTATTAATAATTATTATATTATTATGAATACAATTATAAACTTTATCAAAAATATCTTGAATTGGTATCTTGTCATTATTTAATTTAATAATTGTATCAAAATTTGACAAAGCTTTAATAACAGTAATTTGTTTAGAATCATGTGCATATCTACATGATTTATAAGGACACATTTGAAGTTTTAAATTAGGCTTGTTATTTTCTCTAATAAACAATCCTAAGTCACTTTTTGATTTATTATAATTATAAATCGTATGTTGACAACATAATGCCGAATAATTTTGTACTATAGCATTATTTGATTTTAATGCATCAGCATTATTTTTTCGTAATTCTGGTGGATGTAAATAGTTACATGTTATTCCTCGTGTACAAGTACCCTTAAGATATAACTCACATATAGGAGTTAATAAATGTTGAAAAATATTATGATTTTTCGGATGGATACCAACACAACTTATTTCATTTCGACGTTCGCGTGGCAAACCACATGCTTTAATCCAACGTGTACATACACTTATTTTCATATTATTAATTGTTATCAGCATACTATCATTATCATTATTATTATTATTATTATTATTAGTGTTTAATATTTTCGGTTGTAATTCAATCGGATGTAACAAATTACAATTATTATTGAATTTACACATACCTTTAATATAAAATTGACATATGGCTTTATCTGGATGAAAAATATTACAATTATTATTACAATTATTGTTAACCCATTTTTTACATACATTAATAATATCTCCATTTATAGTTAATGGTATAGTATCAATACGTTGTTTTTTCGTAATAGTTTGAAAATTATCATCAGAATTCATAATTAGTAATTTTATTTATTCTACCTTTTAACTTTCTAAATAAAATAAATCTTAAATTTTTTATTGATAATCCAACTTTTTAGATGGCTATGGTAAAATCTATGATTTTATCCAAACAATTCCATTAATTTATCGATTGCTACGGTAATTGAAAAAACTTTAGGCTTAATTATTATAATATTCAATTTTTTATTTTCAAAGATTTAAAGATATATATATATATAATATTTAATTATGAAAATTGCTTTATATCATGGATTTACAGATATACATTTTGAAATGTTGGGATATTTTTTAGAATATATTAAATATACAAAAATAAATATTAATATTTATGCATTTTCTGAAAATGATCATGGTAAACAATGGAAAGAATATTATGTAAATTTATTTGATATAAATATTAAATGGACTGATCCAACAATTTTTAATCCTTATAATTATGATTTAATTATATTGTTAACTGATGACGATAAAACATTCAAAGATGATTGGTTAGAAGAATTTGGACAAAAAAAAGTAATATGTATTGATCATTGTGGATTAATAAGAAGAAATAATATGATGTTAAGAATTGGAACAAGATTTTTTAATCGTAGACCAAATACATTATGGGCATTACCATGTTATTATGGTATTAATAAATTTAATAAAATAAAAATATTAGAAGAAAATACAAAAATACAACCATTAAGTAAAATAAAAATTTTATGTATAGGTATTCAAAATAGACCTCCTTGTATTGAATTTCTTACTGATCTATTTGAAAATTTTGATGATTTAGAATTTCATATTATAGCAAGATTTTTTAATGTTAATTATGATTCCTATAAAAATATTTTTACATATCAATTATGTCCAACAAATATTATGTTTGATCTTGTCAAAAAAAGTAATTATATATTATGTTTAGATAATCCATTAAATGATTTTCCTATTGCAAATAGTATATCGGGTGCAATTCCTATTTCATTTAGTTATGGATGTCAATTAATTATTCCTTCTACTTGGAATAAATTTTATAATTTTAAATCTGCAATTGTTTATAATGATAATTATTTACAAAAAAATGGACAAACTAAATTAAATTTATCTAATAATATTGATTTAGATAAAATTTATAGTGAATTATATGAATTAGTTGCACATAGAAATGTTGTTTTTGATAATTTTTTAAAAAATAAATTAGAAAATAATAAAAATAGTCTTAATTGGCAAATACAAATATTAAATATGATTGAATTTCCAATACCTAATATTATTATTAATTACAATTTAAAAGAAAATATTAATGAAATAATTCATAATTTTAAACTAGAATTTCGAGAAATTCATTTAATTAATTGTAATATTGAAATAAATGAAAACTATATATATTCATATAATCAAATAAATAATATTTTGAAAATTAATGAATCTATAATGCTAAATATAAATAATGAATATTCTGATTTAGTTTATGAAGAAATTATAAAAATAATTAGTATCAGAAATTATAAAGATGTAATAATTATTAATAATAGTTGTGATATTAATAAAATTTTATCAATATATAATAGACATTCAATTTATTATAATTATGAAAATAAAATAATTATTATTCCTCAAAGATAAATATAATTTTTTTATCAAAGATAAAAAAATAGCTTTAAATGTATATTTTAATTAATCTATTTATAAAAAAGTTAATATATTTAAATATTATGAATATAGTTTTAACAGATAGTGTAAAAAATTTTTGGATAGATTCTAATAGATATAGTTCATTTCAATCATTTAATAAATTTATTAACTATTTTTTCCCTGAAAATTTAGAAGTATTATCTAATAATAATTTATTATCAGAATTAGTTATTTATGATATTCAATTAGAAGATAATTCAATAATAGATTTAAATAAAATAAATATTATTATTAGTGTTGAAAATTGCTATAATTTTGATCATTATAAACACTTTAATAAATATAAAGATTTTAATAATAATAAAATTCAGATTTATTTTTATAATCATATTAATAAATTAATATTAAACGATAAATATATTGTTATTCCTGTTATTTATACTCAAATTAATTATTTAAATAATTATTATAATAATATTAAACCTTCTGTTATAATACCTTTTGAAAATAAAAAATTTTGTATTTTTGTTTCAAATAATTATTATAGACATGATATTAAACATAAAATAAGAGAAATTTTAAAAGAAATTGGTGAGTGTGATTTTATAGAATCATTTAAATATTTAATTGAAAATAAATCATGTTATCATTCAGATGAACTTATTAATTTATTTCAACAGTATAAATTTGTATTTGTATGTGAAAATTCTATTTTAGATGGGTATATAACTGAAAAAATATTTAATTGTTTTTTCTCAAGATCTATTCCATTATATAATGGTTGTTTAGAAATAGAAAATTATATAAATAAAAATAGTTTTATCAATTTAAATGATATTGATAATACTATAATTGATCAAATTTCATTATTAAATTCGAATGAAAATTTATTTAATAAAATGATAAATGAAAATAAAATAAATAATAATTTTTATGACGAAAATTATAAAACCAAATTAAAAGATTTTATTCATAACTATGATAAAAAATTAAATAATAAATTTGTTTCTATTATAACTATTGCAAATGATAATTTTGAATTATTAAAAATTTTATATGATAATATCAATAATCAAAATTATAAATATATTAAAGAATGGATTATTGTTTGTGATAATAATTATATTCATCCCGAATTAATTAATAAAAATTTTATAATTAAATATGTTAAAACAAATATTAACCAATCTATTGGTACTTTAAAAAATATTGCTAATAATAAAGTATCATCAAATTATATTGTTTTAATGAATGATGATGATTATTATCCACCATCTTATATTGATAATTGTATTAATAAATTAAATAATAAATTGTTATTATGTTCTAAAAATATTTATTTACATGATTTCATTTTAAATAAAACTTTTAAAACATCATGTTTTAAATATGTATTAGCATATAAAAAAGAATATTTAATTAATCATACATTTAACGATTCTAATGATAATATTGATGAATTTTTTACTAATAATTTTACAGTTGATATGGAGGAATTATTATCAGATAATTCATTAGTTAAATTTATTCATACCAATAATAAATTTTTTAAGAATGAAGTCTTAATTGCTAGTACTATTTCTAATGATGGTAGAATAAGTTTACCAAATGGTCAAATTATTAATTTATCAGATATTACTAAATTACAAAATAATATTATCGATATTATAATACAAAATAATTATTATTCTAAATATTTAAGTGTATTCAATTTAGATAATAATATTATAGATTATGATATAGTATATCTTACTGGTGGATTTAGTATTATTTGGGATCCTAGTGATCAAAAATTAGGTGGATCAGAACAGGCAGTTGTACAATTATCTGAGAATTGGATAAAACTAAATAAAAAAGTTGCAGTTTATGGTAATTTTTCACAAGATATTATTGTAAATGGTGTTGATTATATTCATTTTTCTAAATTTCCTTTTAATAAAAAATTTAAAACATTAATTTCTTGGAGGAGACATGGATTAATTTTATTGATGTATAATGAAGTAATTGTAGATAACTTAATATTAGATTTTCATGATAATTTTTCATATACACTTGCAGATTTGGATTCACATTTGATGGAAAAAATTTTTAAAAAAAGTAATAAAATTAATTTTAAAAGTACATTCCATCAAGAATGTTTTATTGATTTTATCAAGTCAAAAAACATAAATGAATTATCTTTAGATAAATATAATATTATACCTAATGGATTAAGAATATTACCATTTTTGAATAATAAAATTTTAAATAATAATGAAGCATTAGTTAGAAATCCCTATAGATTTTGTTATTGTAGTAGTTATGATAGAGGATTAGAAACAATTTTAGAAAAAATTTGGCCAGTAATTTATAATAATCAACCTTTAGCAGAATTGCATATTTATTATGGTATGGATTATATTTTTGATGATAATTTTAAAAATAAAATGAAAAAATTATTTTCTCAATCTGGTGTTATGGATCATGGACGTCAACCTATGGAATTAATTATTAGAGAAAAATATTTATCTACATTTCATTTATATATAAATAATTCTATTGCAGAAATTGATTGTATTAGTATAAAAGAAAGTCTTATAACTGGTTGTATTCCAATAATATCTAATTTTGGTGTATTCAAAGAACGACATGGTATTCAATTCAATTGGGATCCTAATAATAATGAATTATGTCAACAAGTTGCGAATAATATTATTATTCATATGCATAATTTTGATAATATTAATAATATAAGAAATAATATCAAAAAATCAAATTTAATAATTGATTGGTTTGATATTGCAAAATTATGGTTAAATAATATCAATTAATTATATATTTACCTGAATCACATTCAGATATAAAACATTCAGCCCAATCTCGTAATGAGTCAGTTCGACATTCTGTATAAAAAATATGATTTGATTTAAATGAAACATTATATCTTTTCCCTGACATCTGTTTTATTATTGCTATCCAATTATTGTCTTTTTTATAAATTTTTATTAATAATCCACCAGCTCGTAAATTACCATCATATTTATTTATATATTTTAATGATCCTCTTAATTTTAATAATGAAAATTCTTCAATAGTTTCAATATATTTATAATTATCTAATTCATTTGAATATTTTTCTTTTAATATTGTAATTGAATTAGGAACATAATTATCAATTAAAGAATTAATTTCATTAATTCTTTTTGCAAATAAAGTATTTTTATTATAATCCATTAATATATAATATAATATTATTCTTTTATTATATTATATATTTTATAAATTAACTATAACTGATATATCTTTTTTTTGATTAAATATATTATCGAAATTATTTATTTGGGTTAATTGATATGAATTATTATTTAACAATGAATCTAATGATTTATTTTTGTTTAACATTGGTGACATCAAAGCATTTGTTCTATAGTTTTGATGACTTAATTGAATATTATTATTTAATGTTTCCATCTGATTTATTTGTCCAAAATCCTGAATCTGTGTCATAATTTTTGATTGTTCATTATAATTATACTGAGGTGATTGATATTTAATCTTATTATTTTGATGATAACATGTAATAACTGGATTATAAGATTGATTTATATTTCTTTGTGTGATATTTGATAATTGATTAATAGTTTCATTTTGATTATATTCGCAAAAAGATGTTTGGATATTTGGTGACTTTATTGCATCAATCGGTTGATGCTGAATAATTGGTGCAATAATTGGTGACTTAATTATTGGATCCATTTGTCGATTTTGTTGAATAGGTGTTTGCATAAAATATTGATCCGGATTTTTTTGTGGCATATTTGGATACTTATCAATTGGTTGATGCTGTATTATTGGTGGAATATACGATGGATTTATATTTCTTGGAGGAATAATCGGTGATTGTATTATTGGTGGAATATACGATGGATTTATATTTCTTGGAGGAATAATCGGTGATTGTATTATTGGTGGAATATACGATGGATTTATATTTCTTGGAGGAATAATCGGTGATTGTATTATTGGTGGAATATACGATGGATTTATATTTCTTGGAGGAATAATCGGTAATTGTATCGTTGGATTTATATGAGGATTTAATTGTACAACTTTGTATGAAGTTCTAGAATCAAATCCTACTGGATTTAATTGTACAACTTTGTATGAAGTTCTAGAATCAAATCCAACTGGATTTGATTGTACATTCATCCCATGTGGGTATGGTTGTAAAGTAGGATTTTCTTTTATATTTATCTGTTTTATTTCAGTTTCAACATCAAAATTATTATTAATTATATTAAAATGTTTTACTGTATTCGGATCTAAATTATTATAATTAGGCAGATTAAATTGTTTAATTATATTTTTAAGTGAACAATTTAATTTTGTAGTTTTTGCTAATTGATATTTTTCATTTAACTTATTGATTATTATAATTTCTTCGATAATATAATTATATAAATCATTATTTTTTTTATTGCTTGTATAATTTTGATATGATAAAAATTTTTCAATTAAATCATAAATATTATTAGTATTAGAATAATATTTTTCTATAATTGTTAATTTTTTATTTAAAATATATACATTTTTTAATAAAATTATATTATTATTAATAACTTTATTATTATCATATACACTTATAAAATTATTAGAATCATTTATTGATAATGAAAAATCTGATATAATACTATTACTATCACTATCTATTTTACTATTATCTGAAAATAAAATATTAGTTGCATCTGAATTAATATTATTTTGATTTAAAATATCAATTTTAGCTAATATTGTTTCATCAGATAATTCTTCACATTTTTTATCAGAAAGATCTTTAATTAATTCATTATTATCTATATTTAAAATTGTTAATAATTCATATTCATATAATGTTTTATATTTATTATTTATTGAATTTATAATTGAATGATATAAAATATCATTCATATTTTTAAGTTTTGTAATAGAATCGATTAAACTTATAATTATCGGTGGTAGAATATCAAATAATTGTAGTGATCTTGTATGATAAAATATGCATAATATAAATATTTTTTCTAATTCATCTCTATTAATATCCAAACTAATATTTTTATAAATTTTTTTATTATAAAAAATTATTATTTTAGATATAGTATATACATTCATTTTATTTTTATTATAGTAATATTTAAAATATATTTTTTTTGTAAAATATTTATTATAATCTTTTAGATCAATATTTGAATTTTTATATATTGTTATAAAATTATTATTTTTATATAATTCAAAATAATATGGAATAATTAGTGTTTTAATTAATGATTTATATAATAATTTATATATATTCATATTTATTGATTTATTAAAAATTAATATTTTTTTTGATTTCAGTATAGATAAAAATTTATATGATATTATTTTAGATGATACATATTTATATGCTGACTGTATTATAGGTTCTAGTAATTCTAATATTTCTATATTCAAAGAATCCATATTAACTAATCTTATTTTTTAATTTTAAATATTTCATTTTATATTTCATGTATTTTTTTATATATTTTGGCAAATGAATCTCCTAATTTTGACAATTTATTGATATTTAAAAAAAATCACCTTTATTAAATAATTTTACTTTAATAATTAAATTTTGAACTTTATCTTTAAATTTAATTTTTTTATTTCGCAATATAATAAAATATTGTTATTATTAATTGAATCACCATAGGTTGGTAAGTTTAATTCTAATTGTGTAACTTCTTCATTAATATTTAATCAATTAATTCAAAAATATTGATTATTAATATATATAATATTTTTTACCTAATATATTTATATGAATATTGATGATCATGTAAATATATTAATTAATGAATATAATTTAGATATATATTATAAAAAATTTTTAATTTTTTCAATACTTACATCATGTACAAGAGAAAGTTTTTATTGGTTATTAATTTATTTTAGTGAAAATGTTAAATTATATCCTGATTTATTATTAACATATTCAGGTATATTAATTGGATTACTTATTATACATATACCCCTTGAAAGATATTTGAATAATACCAAAGCTGAATTTTCAAAAGAATTAAAAACAGCTAATACTAAATATTTCTTTAACAGAATTATTGATATAAATAAAAAAGATATTTTAAATTTTGATTTAGTTGAATTTAATAATGTTATTGAACATTTTAATGATTATTTTGATCAATATATTGATAACATTAAAATTAAATATGATATTCCATTGAGATTTATTTCATTAATAGTTATAGCTTTAAATAAAAAATTTAATTTATTAATTGGATTATTTTTTATTTATTATGCGATAATTAAAGTTTTAAACGAATGGAAAAATATTGATGAATCACAATTAAATAATAAAGTTTTTTCTTATGAAAACACAATTAGAAATTATATTATTAGTAGTAAAAATTTATTAGTTAATAATGAATTAAATACAAATTATTTAAATAAAAATATTCATGGATTACAAGATATAAATTTTAATATTAATGAATTAAATAATAATTTAGATATGAAAGTTAATATTTTTTTGATTTGTTATATTTTAATAGTTTTATATCATAAAATTGATGATTTGAATATTAATGAATTCTTTTATTATTTTATAATTGTATATGATATTGAATTTATTGGCGATAAATTAGCACAATTTTATAAAAATCAAATAAACTATAATAAAATGCAAAAAAGATTAAAATATTTATATAGTTATGAACCAAATAAAATAATTGTTAATGAACAAAAAATTGATACAATCATTATAAAAAAAATAATAAATGATAAACCTAAAATTAATTTAAAAAATATAATACTCAAAAATAATGATCATATATTAATAAATGGTGTATCAGGTAGTGGTAAAACATCTTTATTATATGTTCTAAAAGGTATTATTAATCCCGAAATATTAGAAATTAATTATGATATTAATTTAATTAATAAATTATCATATTTAACTTTAGCTAATCATAAAAATCTTTTTAATGGAAATTTGTATGATATTATTTCAAATTATGATGAAATTCCAAATGAAGATTTAATTAATAAAGCTATTATTTTATCAAAATTTACTAATAATAATGATAATAATTATATTGAAATCGAAACCTTAAGCAGTGGCGAAAGAATTAGATTATTAGTATGTAAAATCATATATAATGTAATTAAAGATAATTATAATATTTTATTATTTGATGAAATTGATGAAAATTTAAATGATCAACTAGCTATTGATATATGTAATAATATTAGAAGTATTTTTAAAGATAAAATAATTTTATATATAACACATAATGAAAAAGTAAAAAATTTATTTGATAAAAAAATATTAATTAAAAATGGTTCTAATTTATAAAAATATAATTTTTATTCTTCAGATTCATTTGAACTAGTTATTTTTTCATGTAAATTCATATTATTTAATTTCTTAAATAATTTATGATCTGATTCATTGCTAAAATTTAAAGCGTTGCTTTAAATTTTAGAATGATAAAAAATAAAACTAGTTTTATTTTTTATCATTATATATTAAATTTTTTATAGATATTAATTTATAAGCTTTGTAATTATGATATTTCTTATTATTATTAGAACCATCAATAAAACATTTATCGTTATCATTTAATACATCTAAAAATAAGAAAAACGGGTGGTTATAGTTTAATTGATAATTATATTGAAGAAGATTTAGAGAAATATCAAAATAAAGACTGCGTATATATTATACATATAAAAGATAATATTTACAAGTATGGAAACACATCCCATATATTTAAAAGATTACAAGTTTATAAGACTAATTTTAATTACAATAAAATAATTAAAATTTATGATATGAATAATATGAACGATGCAATTAAATTAGAAAATAAAATAAAAACATTAGTAAAGACATTAAAAATAAATACAGTATATAATACTCATGTAGAAATTTTTGAAGTAGATAATAATAATTTACAAAATTTAATAAAAAAAATAGATGAATTATCATTTAAAATTATTAATACAAAAAATAATAAAAATTTAGAATTAATTAATGAAAATATTTAAAATTTAGATATTGAGAAAGAGAAAACGAAACAATTAATTTAAAAAGCAAAGCTTTTTAAATTAATTATTAAAATTATCTAATAATAATTCTTCATAAGAATATTTTTTGATGTGCTCTCTCTCTTGCCATTTTTTTGTGTTTTTTCTTAAAAAGTTAAGTGAAAATTCATTTTTTAAAATACATTTAAGAAGATAATATATATATTATATTAATGAATAAATATGTTTATAATTAACTGTTATATATGTTGTTTATTATTAACTTATATAAAAATTATTAATATTTTTATATAAATTTTAAATTTATTTTAATTGATTTGAATTAAATTTTTTTGCATAATG
>Ga0214923_10000175_pt1 | contig 97087 bp, 82 predicted proteins | sample LL1510_MetaG_FD_177993 | JGI IMG/M metagenome (GOLD analysis project Ga0214923, IMG submission 177993) | Freshwater microbial communities from Lake Lanier, Atlanta, Georgia, United States - LL-1510 | ecosystem: Environmental > Aquatic > Freshwater > Lake | place: USA: Georgia | collected... | reverse complement strand
CGTGTTTGCCCCTGCACCAACAGTGTTTGTGCTGGAAGCATACCAGTCTGACTTCGAGTCTGGGTTGGTATTCGAGCCGCTCATCAGGAGGCCGTTGACGAAGACGTCGACATTCGCCGAAGGGTCACCAGATCCAGCAGGAACATACGTGTAGACTGTGCCGGCTGAGTTTACAGCAACATTGAAAGGGCCGTATCCGCCGCCGGTTATGTCAACAGTTCCCTTGATGGAGTTGCCTCCAGAGGGGCCTGTGTCTCCCTGCGGGCCAGTATCACCGGGGTTACCCTGTGGACCAGTCTCGCCCATAGGTCCCGTGTCTCCAGGGTTACCTTGCGGACCGGTTTCACCTGTTGGACCAGTGTCACCTTGTGGACCAGTATCGCCAGGATTACCTTGAGGTCCAGTTTCACCGGTGGGACCAGTGTCGCCCGTAGGTCCGGTATCACCCTGTGGGCCAGTGTCTCCAGGGTTACCCTGCGGTCCTGTCTCGCCAGTAGGCCCAGTGTCTCCCTGTGGACCGGTTTCACCTGTTGGACCAGTATCACCTTGCGGCCCTGTGTCACCCTGTGGACCTGTGTCTCCAGGGTTGCCCTGTGGTCCTGTCTCGCCAGTAGGCCCTGTATCGCCCTGGGGGCCAGTTTCTCCGGTAGGACCAGTGTCTCCAGGATTTCCCTGTGGGCCTGTCTCACCCGTTGGTCCCGTGTCACCTTGCGGTCCAGTTTCACCTGTTGGTCCTGTATCACCCTGAGGCCCAGTGTCACCTTGTGGGCCAGTATCGCCAGGATTGCCTTGAGGTCCTGTGTCGCCTGTGGGGCCCGTATCACCCTGTGGTCCTGTGTCTCCAGGATTTCCCTGTGGTCCTGTCTCACCAGTTGGTCCTGTGTCACCCTGAGGTCCGGTCTCTCCAGTGGGTCCTGTTTCACCTTGAGGACCCGTGTCTCCCTGCGGACCAGTGTCACCTGGATTTCCCTGGGGTCCAGTTTCTCCGGTAGGACCAGTGTCACCTTGTGGGCCAGTGTCACCAGTAGGTCCAGTGTCTCCCTGTGGCCCTGTGTCTCCGGTTGGTCCTGTGTCTCCAGGATTACCTTGCGGTCCAGTTTCACCGGTGGGTCCAGTGTCTCCCTGAGGTCCAGTGTCGCCCGGGTTACCCTGAGGACCTGTCTCGCCAGTAGGACCGGTGTCGCCCTGTGGGCCAGTTTCACCCGTTGGGCCTGTCTCACCCTGAGGACCTGTGTCACCTTGCGGCCCTGTGTCACCGGGATTACCCTGTGGGCCAGTTTCACCTGTAGGGCCTGTATCTCCCTGTGGTCCGGTATCGCCTGCAACTGCAGGAGAATAAATTGTTACCGCACCATTTGATCCGGTTGTTATCTGTATTACACCGCCAGCGATGAGATAGGAAGATCCATCGTTTAGATGTGTAAGAGAGCCGCTGAATCCTAGCGTCGATCGAATGGTCCCAGTGACCTCTAGATCTCCCACCAAGTACGTCGATCCTGTTACTTCGAATACGTCTCCTAGGAAATTTGAGCTTCCTGTCACGAGCAAGTTATTGACCGACAGTGTTCCGGAGATCGTAGAGGCTCCGCTTCCTGTGACGTATAGCGATGCAACTTTCCAGCTGCTTGAAATCGCTTCGCTGATCGACACCAGAGACACGCCGTTAGCAGCGTCTGTATACCACCAGCCGCTTGTATCTGTTCCGTTATCAGCGCCAGTTCCGAGGATCTTTCGTATCGAAGTCCTCATCGCATTGAGGTTGTCCTCGAGTGTCCCCGACACCGAAAGCTGTCGTGTTGTTAGTGTGACGTCATCATTGATAACGCTTGAACCCGTTATTTGTGTTTGTTTCGCGAAAGTTCTAGACATGTGCCACCCCTTTACAAGTGCCTCTCATAAGTGATAAGTATGATTTCTTGACAAGAATTGCTAGCGATTAAAAAGATTTTGTCGCAGGATGGTGGAAAACTCTGCCCGTCACACTCGTCGTCTTCGTGATTGTGGGTGTAGAATAGTTAAAGTCCATTTGATCTCCGCCTAAATGCTCACCGAACTGGATCCTGATGGGATAGTAAGTCCCCGACACAAGAGAGGCAGTTCCTGACTTTTCGACCAAGCCGTGCAATCCACCGTTGTTTACTGTGGCATTTTCTATGGTGTACCCAGAGACTGCGTTGCTGCCTATCCACATCCAGGAGCAATCGTCGGAGTTGAGGTAGAACGTGTAAGCTTCTGTGGTGGCAGGCAAGAAATAGCCGAGCCACTGGCGGCTGTAATTGTTTCCGTCGTCTGTATTCGGATCTTGTATGATTGTAGTCTGTATGTCGGACGAGAACGGGGTAGCAGTGTCAAAGTAGCCCACGTCGTCTTCAGTACCCTTGAGATCTCCCATGTATCCGGAGTATGTCTGCCTAAACAACCCCGGCTCATACGGAAGAGAGTTGTGAGTGGTGTAGAAGATCTGCGTGTAGGCCTTTCTATTCGTGGTGATCGTGGCATCCGTGGACTGCCTGTGGACAACGGTCCAAGTAGAATCATCGTTACTGCCTTCCAGCACCCACTGCACGGGATCGCGACCAGTCTCGTCACCACCCGTCTTGTACCGAAAACCGTCTATCGTCTTTCTCACGCCGGAGCCAAAATCCACCTTCAGCACCCAGGACTTCACGGCGCCTGTCGCGTGTCCGCCTGCTGTTCCGTTTCCGGACCAATCGAGCCACACAGTGTTCTCGTCCCCATCTACGGCCTTTGAAACGTCTTGCCCCGCCGGATTGGCCCCTCCCGGATTTGTCACCGTAGCTCCGGAGTAGCTCAGCTTGGTTCCCATCAGCATCAGTTCAAACTCGCTGAGCTGGGTTATGCCCACGATGTTGTAGGTCCCATAGGACCCATCGGTGGTGATATCCCGCACCCTTGTGACGGAAAAACGGTAGTACCTGAACGTCCAGGTGGTCTTCGCCGCCGAGATTGGACCTGTCGTCGATGAGATCCTGCCTAGCATGGAATCACCCGTACGTGCTCATCTGGCCAAGAACCACCCAAGTCGGAGTGGATCCTGATCGTATCAGCGAGAAACCGAAAGCGTCGTGCTTGTTCGCGGTTCCGGAGGGCGTTACACCGTTCACCCAGTTGAGAGTCTGAGCAACACCGTTGATCTGTACAGCGCTCACGATGTATGCCGGAGAAGACTGCGACAGGATCACGGTGGTGGATATCACCTTGTTCGTGGTGGCAGGAACGCTCGTGAAGTTAGCTGTGATGTTTCCGGTCGGTGCATTTCTATAAAAGATCGACTGTTCGGAAAGACTGAAAGCAACGGTCCCCGTACCCCCATTGCTCGTCAGAATATTCTCGACAACTGTGCCTAGGTTGCTCCTTCCGGAAACTATAAGATCTCCGGAAATGCTTCCTGTTGTTGTGGATCCGTCTACGGTGAGGTCGCCTTTGATCCTCGTAGAGCCCGTGACTTCCACACCACTGATGTACACGTTGACAACGTCACTGCGGCTTGCGTTGTCATCTCCCGTGCCGTTTCCTATCGTGAACAAGGAAGTCGTGTTGTTACGCTTGTTGTACTGGCCTATGACGGTCTGGTTCGACCCGGACGCAATTGTGTGGAACCCACCAGCGTGAGAAGCATCGCCAAGAGCGAATGTACCTTCGCCCTCCGCGTGAGAAGAGTCTCCCGACGCTGTCGTGTTTTCTCCCTCTGCGTGAGATGCAGCTCCGGACGCTGTCGTGCCAGATCCTTCTGCGTGGGAAGATACTCCGGACGCTGTCGTGCCAGATCCTTCTGCGTGTGAGCTTTCGCCCGCAGCAAGAGTCGTGCTACCTTCGGCGTGAGAAGCGTGACCAGACGCCTGCCCACCTTCTCCCTCCACGTGAGAAGCGTTTCCTGCCGCGAAAGTTCCTGATCCCTCGGCGTGGGAGTTGTCGCCAAAAGCCTGCGACTGGCAGCCCTCGGCGTGGGAATTTACCGACACGGTGGTACCGTCAGTTCCTACTGGAGGTACGTTCGAAAAGTCGAGTAACCTTGCACCCGCTACATAGGTGTCAGTGAGAGACGAAGTGACGTACGTCGTGTCGCCGCTGACATCGTAGTTAACTCCCATGATCGTAGAGTACTTGTAGTTGCCGTATGAGTCAGACCTATCCCACAGGAACAGAGTATGACCCACACCAAAGTACGACGTTACGTCACCGTTTATCGATCCTGTTCCGCTGGTAAAGACTCCAGGGAAGTACGTCGTCCCCGCTGTTGTGCTAGAACCTTCGGCGTGAGAAGCGTAACCGACCACCGTCGTGCTATCACCTTCGGCGTGGGAAGCGTCAGTGCGCACGGTAGTCTGGTACCCTTCGGCATGAGAATAAGAACCCGAAGCTACGGTGTTGCTACCCTCAGCGTGGGAGTACAGGCCGAGCGCAATCGTGCCAGATCCTTCGGCGTGGGAGTTTTCTCCGTAAGCTTTGGTCTGGTACCCTTCGGCGTGGGAGCCGTACCCGTACGCTTCCGCGCTGCTACCTTCAGCATGGGAGAAGGTTCCCCGCGCGAAAGAAGCGTCGCCCTCTGCGTGAGAAAATCCACCACCCTCGATAGACCCGGGCGTGCCGCGAGGAATTTCAATTGACAAATCCACTATGCCAGCGGCAGGGGTCATGACTCCGAGAGAGGCAGTCAGCCACGTCACGGCACCGTCGTAGTTCATTCCTGTCAATGTGGCTTCTTGGTAGGGTACTCCTGTCTGGGAGTCTTGGAAAGAGCTTATGACGTTCCCCACGGTGAAGAACGACGTTAGATCGCTCGAGCCAATGGAAGCGGTGCAGAAGTCTCCTGAAATGGAATGCAAATTAAGTGGAAAGTTTATCACTCCCGCGGTGGTGCCAGCTCCTTCCGCGTGAGAAGCGATACCGTACGTAGACGTGCTATCACCTTCGGCGTGGGAATAGGCTCCTGACGCTGTCGTGCTATTTCCTTCGGCGTGGGAATGACTTCCTAACGTGATAGTTTGGTACCCTTCGGTATGGGAATAGGCTCCCGAGGCTCTTGTACTGTCACCCTCGACGTGCGACCCGAAGCCGTGAGCAATAGAACCGCTTCCCTCAGCATGCGAGTAGGAGCCCGCGGCTATAGTGTTCAGGCCCTCGGCGTGAGAAGCGGGTGTCGGGGTGCCTGCACCATACGGGTCGACGTTTCTCACGAACAGTGCGCGCCCGCCGTCGATGAACTGCTCCGCCAAGAAGACGGAGACCGACGACGACAGGAATGTCTCACCGGCACTAGAGTCGTAACTCAGACCGTCGAGTATGAAAGTTGTGTACGGCTTGCCGCTGCCCTCGAGGTCGTACACTCTCACCACATCTCCGACTGTGAAAAACGACGTTTCGTCACCGGAAACCGACGACGTGTATGCGTTTACGAAGTTGCATGAAGTTGCCCCTCGGACGCCTGCTATGCTAGCGTACCCTTCAGTATGCGCAGCTGTACCGACAGTCTTGGTCTGGTTTCCTTCGGCGTGGGAGTAGGCTCCTGATGTGACCGTCTGGTACCCTTCGGCGTGGGAAGCGAAGCCAAGAGCGAAGGTGTTGCGACCTTCGGCGTGAGAATAGGCTCCTAATGCGATGTTTTTGCGTCCTTCGGCGTGGGAGTAGGCTCCTGATGTGACCGTCTGGTACCCTTCGGCGTGAGAATAGGCTCCTGATGTGACCGTCTGGTATCCCTCGGCGTGGGAGTAAGATCCTAGCGTGATGGGCCCGAGCCCTTGGGACAGGCTGCCGCTGATCGCCGCGTCTTGCGTCAAAGTCACCAAAGAAGACGAAAGGTAGAGGTAAGAGCTCGCCTGCAACCACACGTCGCTACCAGATCCGCTGAGGTAACCCACGGGTGTTGACGATAAATCTGCACCACCGGCTCCGACCTGGTACGTCGCAGCGTAGAAGCTCGCGAGCGTGCTGGAGGTTGGGTAGGTCGTGATGGATCCGCTCACCGAGTCGGCGGTGACGACGGCGACCGTGCCGTTCTTGTTGTCGACCCCGAGGATGACGTCGTTCGAACCGTTGCCACCGGCGAAGATGACTCCCATGTCGGTGCCCGCCGATCCCGAGTTGAGGAGGACGAACGGGTCCTTGACGAGCAGGTTTTCTGTGTTGACGTAGGTCGTCGTGCCGTCTACGGTGAGGTCGCCTTTGATCCTCGTAGAACCTGATATGACGAGGTTTCCACCGAACACCGACTGTGCCGTCCCGTCCTTCGCACCCGAGACGTAAAAGATCGTGTCCGATGCCTGGGCCGGGAAAGACGCGTTGTTGGCGTTCGCGAAGACGAGAGAGCCCGTCACTCCGATGATGGAGTTGCTCGACGCGCTACCTGATATGTTACCGACTAGTGCCATTTGAGTTCCTATCTCTGCTTGCAGGACTAAGTATCAAAGTCGATCTTCTTCCAGGGGTATCAATGCCATCTTGAATCGCTTGCCCGTCTTGTTGTTGACAACGCAGAGAAAGTCTTCTTCTTCGACGATCGTCCAGTCGCCCCTATCGTTTCTTAGGTGAAGGTCGCCCGTGTACACGTTGGACCACCTCTTGTTGGCCGATCCTAGGCTGTAGGAGGAGTCTGACGCGGGTACGACATCGTGTGCTGTCACTGTGTTTGTAGTTTTGTCGAATGTAAGCGCAGAGCTACCACCGAAGCTTCCTCCATCGTTGAACTGGATGCTTGTGGACGGAGCCCCGGGCGTATAGATCCCGCCAGGCGTTGATGAGTTTGTCAGCATCCTCACGGTGACGATGTCTGTAGACGATAGCGTGGTTGAGATGTGCACAACCGTTGACGAAATCATATTGTAGTCGTCGGGTGCAGCTAGAAGCTGACCGTTGACGAATACGTCTATGTCAGCTTCCGCGTTATATCCTGGAACTAGTGTGCCTATGGACGATAGATCGATGTTTCCGGATCCATCCTGTGCAGAGCCAAGAACAAATCCTTTCTGATAGGTCTGAGAAGGGCCAGCAGGACCTGTGTCTCCCTGCGGTCCAGTTGGCCCTGTGGCACCTTGAGGCCCTGTAGGTCCTGTAGGTCCTGTGGCACCTTGAGGCCCTGTAGGTCCTGTGGCACCTCCGCCGCCTCCGTTCGAAGATATCGTAATGGAGCCGTTCGATGCGGAAGTTATCGTGACATTGTTACCTGCAATGAGGTATGAAGCACCGCTTGCTAGCCTCGTGAGAGAACCAGAGAAGCCCAGACTAGCTGTGACGTATCCAGCAGCTGCTACGTCTCCCGTGTCGGAGACCGTCATGACTTTGGTTACACCGACGTTCTGAGGATCGAGACTGATGTCTCCGTCGTAGGCGCCGACCGAGAAGTACTTTGACTGTCCCCTGGGTATCGCTGCTGTTATTCCTCTACGGAGATCTTGATCGTCATCTAGCGAACTTGTAGAAAGCAGCGTGACATCGACGAGGTCGGCGTTGGCGCGCCCGAGAGCTCCCAAGAATCCCCACGTCTTGCTGTCGACCTCAGCTATTCCTTCGTTCTCGTCGAGATAGAATGCAAGAGTCTTGAAAGTCATCCATGGATCGCCATCCGGATGGACTGCTAGTGTAAGCTTATCAGCTGTGAGATTGAGCTTCCCGTTGTGTTGACTATCTATTGGATTCGATGCAGAGACGAATACCTCACCGCCGTGTATCGATACGCTTCCTACGTAGTCACTCGAGACTCCGGGATAGTCAACGTTGCCGGCGTTGATCAGCACGTTACCAGGTGCGTGTGGTGAGATACCGTGCTGTGCGATGATGCTGATGTTCCCGCCTGGTGCTTGATCGAGTGAAGCAGAACCCAGCCAGATGTCTTTGCTTGGATTCGTGCCGGCGAGGAAGCGGGATCCGTATACCGTTCCGCTGACTGCTACGTCGCCTCCAAACACTGACTTCCTGAGACCGTCCTTGGATCCGCTGACGTAGAAGAAGACGTCGGAGCCTATGTTGTTCACCGAAGTGATGCCTGACAGTCCGGAGAATGCCACAGAGCCAGTCGTGTAGACAGACCCGTTTGCGACGCTGTAGAAATAACCGTCTCCACCTGCCGCGGGTGATGCGGCTATTAAGATGGAGCCGTTAGACTGAGAAGTGATGTTGATGTTCGTACCGGCTATCAGATAAGACGTTCCATCTGACAACTTTGTGATCGAACCACTAATTGATGACGCGGAAAGGATCTTTGCATGCAACAGACCCGTCCTGTCGAACCAAATTTTTGATAGGTCGCCGTCGTTTCCAAGGTGACCTCTTTCTGATCCCTGCAGATTCGGATACAGAGAACCGAACGACTGAAATGAGCTTCCCGGGAACGCGAAGTTGTATGACTTGACGAAGTATGCGTCGACGACCCCCGGGACGTCGCCGTAGACGGGCACCGTTTGGATCCCGCCTATCTTGACAGTGCCGGAGACTGTTAGCGATCCACTAGTTACTACATCGCCTCCGAAGACAGACACTTTAGGTGAAGATACAGGTGTGTTGCCCTTTATCGTGCCGCTGACGTAGAAGAAGACGTCTGTACCTGTGCTCTGTGCTGCATATGTCGAACCAAGTTCTCCTGCTATTGCAATAGAAGCTGTTGTGTTGAGTCGAGGTGAGGGAGAGAGCTCATTCCAGTTTCCGCTTCCTCCTCCGCCACCACCTCCCCCCGCACCAATCTTCTCCTCCCATGTCTGTGGAGTGGACCCTACCGTTATCGAATCAGGGGTTGTCAAGGTCCAGAACGTTCCTGCATTCGACGTTCCCTCGTCAACGTAGCACGTCGCGCCGCACGTCAAGACAGACGTCGTCGCGTCGAGCGACCTAACAAGACCCGACGCGGAATAGAAGACGTATATTCCGTTCTCTTCAGCGGAAGACTGATTCTTTAGGAGAACTCTGTCTTCATCGGAGAGTGTCACACCGTCAATGCTAGTGACACTAACTAGATTACTGATGTTTGCCGTGGAAGCTGCCCTCACAGACTGCTTCCAGTCTATTCCCCGTAGAGCCTCTAAGACGAACTCGTTGTCGGCCGCAAAGCTGTCTGTCAGTCTGGGTTGCGGTCTGTAATACGAGTAGACTTTTCTATATCTTTGCGAGTCTTTAAACGCCATCTACTTTTCTTCTATCAGTTGAATTGTTGGACGACACAGGATCGATCACGAGAACAATCTTACGATGTACATATGCCAATTTATGACTATAAATACCATGAACGATCCAAAACTTGACACAATACGTCGTGGATCCGGAGAAAACGAAATATGAACACATTTAAGACTCTCTCAGTTTGCCTCTCAGCAGTAGCTCTCAGCCTCGCCTGTAACTCAGCAGAGACCTCGCCGCCGACGACCGCTGCTTCTGTATCTGCTGCTCCTTCGGCCGCACCAGCTCCATCAGCTGCCGCTGCACCGAGCGCTTCGGCTGCTGCACTCGTCGAGGTGAAGGCTCCAGCTGCGCCCGCTCCGTCAGCTTCAGCGGCGCCTTCGGCACCGGCTGCTGCTCCGACAGTGACTCCGAACGGTGCCCCGGTGTCGGTTCCGCTTCCTGCCGGAGTCGCTCCACACAAGCCTGAGACGAAGAAGGACGACAAGAAGGCTGCTACAAAGCCTGCAGCTTCTGCTGACAAGAAGTGAGTGAAGAGGCGGGGTGAAAGCTCCGCCATTTGGCCCCATCGTCTAGTGGTCTAGGATACCGGATTTTCACTCCGGAAGACGTCGGTTCAAATCCAACTGGGGTCGCTGTTTGTTATAGCTATTGCCAAAGACTGAACACCTTGCAGAACAATATACCTTCCTACAAGGATTTCCGCACTCTTTGCAAGAGTTCGACATAATCAGAGCTGAAATTTATCTTAACATAGTTTAAGATGGATTGCAAATTCTCCTCGTAAAGAACATTTAGCTTTTCGGGAAACTGTTCAACATAAATGACAGACAAGAAGATCATCAACTTCTACGCTTCTTCAGGACACGGTCAACTCTCAAACTTCCACACTTCAACGATCGTCGTGGATGGTAAGACGTATCCAACAGTCGAGCACGCGTATCAGGCACACAAGACTCTCAATGAAGACTCGAGAGCTCTCATTAGACGAGCTAAGACCCCGGCCGAGGCTAAGAAGCTGGGTCGTGGAGTCGAGATCCGATCTGATTGGAACGATGTTAAGATCGATCTAATGCGAACCTTCACGCGTTTGAAGTTCGAGAATCCACTCCTTCGTCAGTATCTCCTTGCAACGGGCGACGCTGAACTAGTTCACGGTAACACGTGGAACGATAGATTCTGGGGTGTCTGCAGGGGCACGGGCGAGAACTGGTTGGGGAGGATCTTAATGGAGCTTCGAGAAGAGCTTCGTAAAGAAGCCAAAGATGAAGACGATCTGTTTAAGTCTTCTGCGTCTGAGTAGAATCTAGGTAGATACCATGAGAACCAAGCAAGTAGTCGTGGTGCGTCGCGACCTGCGGCTCCGACGTGCAGAGATGGCAGCTCTTGTTGCGAAAGCATCGATGAGATTCTTCTTAGAAAACGACGACTCTGCTCGTCTCGAAGTCCTACACGTCGAACTGTCAAAAGAGGAATCTGCATGGATCAATGATCCGCAGGTTGTAGTGTTGGGCGTCGCGTCCCTAGGCGCACTTGAAGCTGTCGCATTTAAAGCTGAGAAGCATGGTCTCTCCACGCATTCTGTAACGACCCAGCGCAAGTCAGATCCTGACGACGAGAAGTCTGACACAGTGGAACAACTAGCGGCCATCGCTGTAGGTCCGGATGCATCTGACATCATCGATGAGATCACAGGAAGACTTAAGCTGTTGTGACAGTGTAAACTAGAGCACAGCTACCTTATGATGAAGAGGTAGAGACGCTCTGGTGGCGAAACGGCAGACGCAGCTGACTCAAAATCAGCCGGGGTAACTCCCGTGTGGGTTCGATTCCCACCCTGAGCACGAAAGGAATAAACACAACTTTCAATACGGAACCATAGCTCAATCGGTTAGAGCAGCTGACTCATCGCAAAAGGTGACTTCAATCAGAAATGATTGTCGAAAATCGGATGAATTCGGGGAAGCCTAAGTCGCAAGATAAGGTAATCCCGAGCCAAGTCTACCAAGCGTGGTAGAAAGGTGTAGAGACTACCCGGTGTTGAACGAAACTTTCAACGTAATACGGGATAAAGCGTCCGACATCCTAACAGGTAAAGCTGAGGATGATGATATAGTCCACGGAGTTAAGAAATTAACACAAACGTGAATCAGCGGGTTTTCGGTTCAAGTCCGAATGGTTCCACCAAGACAATGATTCGATTCATCGGAAGTCTTCCAAGGAAATGTATCGTAGCCTTCTCAGGAGGAGTTGATTCCGTAGCAATTACGGACTTCCTCATAAATGGTAAACGAGACGTTTCCTTGGCCTTTTTCCATCACGGAACCAAGACCTCCGATGAGGCCTTGAACTTTGCAAAGAGTTTCGCGCTTGACCGTGAGGTCCCCCTCACCGTCGGACACATCACCGGCCCCAAGCCGTCCGACGAGTCTCAGGAAGAGTACTGGCGCAACTGTCGCTACGAGTTTTTGACTCAGTTCGAAGATCCTATCGTCACAGCCCACCACCTCGACGACGCTGTCGAGACATGGATCTTCTCATCTCTCCACGGTGCGTCGAAGCTTCTTCCTTATAGGAGGGGAAACGTGGTTCGACCCTTCCTCGTCACTCCGAAGTCTGAGCTCATCTCTTGGGCGAAAAAACGAGACTTGCAGTGGATCGATGACGCGTCTAACACAGACGAGAGGTACATGCGGAACCTCATCCGACACCGCATTATGCCTGAGGCGCTTCGTGTCAATCCCGGACTTCGAACTGTCATCAAGAAGAAGTATCTAGATACGAAAGCTTCATAGCGAAGTACTATTTACAAAGATGAAGAAAGTACGTTTGACCCTGAAGACCCCAGCCAAAGGGTGGTCTTTCACGTTGTTCGACTCTCCCGAAGCTGTCTATTACCTCGGCATGTCGACACCCGAGCCAGACGGAGAGTACTGCTGCAACGTAACGCTAGAACGCGACGACTTCTTGGAGGTCGAGTGGATGGGTGCGGAGTACATATACGACGGTGATAACTCCTCTTTCGTCGAGACGCCTGAGTCGGAGATGTTTGAGAGAATTCGGCTCGCGAAGCACTACGGAATACAGACACCAACGAACGCCATCGGCGGATCCTATGTCGAGACGTATAGCGGATGGGTGTCCGGTGGAACGATACCGTGGAACGGTAAGCGCCACAAGCTGCTCAAAGTAACTCAGATAAAGGGCAGGAACAAACCTAAGCTTGATTTGTCCGATTTGTTCGACGACGTCGTGGACGGCAAGACGAAACTACCTGAAAAGAAGTTACTTAATTAAGTCGCGGCTTAAATCTGAGGAAGAACAACGTGCCTCGACGCCAAGCAGTATCCTACAGTGAATACTGATTCGCCTCCCCGAAGACCGGCATGCCATGACGAACTTCCCGTGAAGTCGTCAGTGTACATTGTTGTGCTGTTTTCGTCTTTGTTGCCTTGTGCAATCCATCTTGACCCGTTCCAGCACAATGCTCTTCCAGGACCAATTATTGCAGGAGATACCGCCACGCCTAGCCAGTCACTTGGGCTGTTGTAGTTTGTCGATCGTTTGATGACCGTACCTCCGGATGCAGTAGCGTTGCCCCCAGCTGCAACCCAAGTGAGACCGTTCCACACCACTGCATTGCCTATATCGCCAAAGTCAGGTACCATTCCGGACGTCGTTGCATTTGACCATGCACCACCAGCAGCACAGGGCAGATGAATGTAAAGAGTTCTGGGTGCCGTGTTATTTGACACAGCTCCGACTGCAACGACGTAGTTTGCATTTGAAGCTATTCCATTGCCGCTGTATTGAAAACCACTCGCGGCCGCCATCCGCGTGATGGTTCCGGAAGCATTGATATAAAGAGGGTAGCTGCTGTTACCCGAGCTTGTTGAACCAACAGCAATTAGATCGAATACAGTCGATCCTTCGTAAGTGTTCAAAACACGTGTGAGAGCATTTATAGAAGTGTAACTAGGAGTGCTCGTTAACGTACTTTCTCCTGCAAATGACGACCAAGACACACCGTTATCAAGAGAAAACGCCAGCTTCGCTGTGGTACCTTGATACCCGCCAATTACCCATGCATATCCGTTCCATGCGACGCATTTAATAACAGCATTTGCGCCCCATATATCGGATACATTGTATACACCTGCCCAGCTTGTACCATTTGCAGACAAAGCTATGGAGTGAGTTCCTGTGCCTCTATTGCCGACAGCAATCCACGTGCTGCCATTCCAGGCCACTCCATAGCATTGTTGAATGATGCTCGATGATCCTGCAACACCTGTCCAAGTTTCTCCACCGTCATATGAGTATGCGAGAGAATAGTCACCTTCTCCCCCCGCGACGACGAGTGCATCTCTAGAGATGCCATTCTCTCCTGTCGGTCCTGTCGGTCCTGTCGGTCCTGTTGGTCCTGTTGGTCCTGTTGTTCCGTCGATGGTCTTCGTAATTGTTTGTCGCAATACTCTTGTGTTTGTGTTGCTCTCGAGGTACAGCGTGTAGTCGATGTAGGCAGTCGACACGTTGTTAGACATTCCTGACATTGTGCCGTAGTCCATCTCTTTATTAGCGATATTCTGGGTCTTTGGTGATCCTAGAGTTATGTCAGGTACAATTCCCGTCGAGCTGACGACTTCGCTGACTGCAAACTGTCCTGTCGATGGACTTGTACCTGCGACAGGCGTGAGTGCTGTCGATCCCTTGTAAGCTTTTATTACAGTAGAAGTCCTAGCATAGCTGTACACGACTCCTGTGGGAGCGGCATTGAGTCCAATAGAAGCAGGATACAAAGTGTATTCGTATGCGTCTGATCCTGCAGGTCCTGTGTCACCGTTGACTCCGTTGGTACCTGCAGGTCCTGTGTCACCCTTAGGCCCTGTGTCACCGTTTTTTCCGTCGATAGGTTGTCGAGGCGGAGGTGCTGGATCAGGAATTTCCGGTATCACGATCGTCTCGGAGAAACCGACGACATGCCACTGTGCGCCACCCCAAATGAACGACACACTTCCGTAGTCAGCAGATAACATTCTCATGGGCTGACCGTCTATCATTGCCACCCCTGAAGCATGCACCACTATGTTATAGGTGCTTGAGTTTCCACTTGCATCTTTAATAGTGCATACCTGTCCCTTGCGCGGGCTGGCAGGTAGCACCACGCCAACGGGCCCCACAGCACCGTATGCATACACGAGGAGGTACGTCGTGTTGTTATCCATCTGAGCCGTCTGGTTCACAGCTAGTTCTACTGTCTGTAGACTGTGAGATATTCTTCCTGTGATCTGAAGCTCTGAAGGCTTGCTCTCTGTTCCTATCTGTACGTCGGTCGCCGCCGCGAGGCGCTTCGCCTCTCCGCTCTTTTCATCCTTCGCTAGATAGAAGAGATCGCTCTTGCTCTTCTCTATCATTTGATCACCAAGCCGCTACTGAGATCGAAGTCGTACTTTGCTACGACGACGCTAGCGTCTCTGCTCTTTGCATAAGACGACTCGTCTCTCTCGCGTGAGATGTTGTCAAAGTAGGGAATAGATGAAGTGGCTTCTGTGCTCAAGTTGTGTGACAGTGTCAACTCTGGGTCGACCTCCACATTATACATCTCTCCGATGTTACTAGCAGTTCCTAGAAGCTTATAGCGTCTCTTGACAAACCTGACAGAGACTGCAGGAAGACTTAAATCTCCTGGTTTCTCTTCTCCGTTCGTCGGATATGTGGCAGGGGCAGGAGGCACGCCCGAGCCAGCAACTCTCGTCTTCTGTTCGTAATAGAACTTCGTGTAGGGCCTCTGCTCAAGCATGTCTCTGAGGTGACCGTAATGGTCTCTTCTAAACACTGCTTTGGAGTTCATCGGCATACCGCTGTAGAGTCCGTACTTCCAGCCGCGTATCACAGGCTTAATTCCAAAGTTGTAAGAAGAGTACAGTCTTGAAGATTTCAGCTTCTGTTCTGGTGTACCTGGGAAGAGGCTATCGAGTGTAGCTCGTGTGTCAACGGCGACTCTTCGGAATGTAGGATAGTTGTTTCCCCCTATCCTGACAGCTGTCTTCTTGCTAAATACATCACTACTCGACATCGCGTCCCAAGTGATGATGTTGATCTCGCTTATGAAAGCTCTGTCGATCGTGTCTACTGTCGACTTCGATCCGAGAACTAGCTCCGCCGTGTTACCCAGTATTGCGGCAGGTATGAGAGTAGGAGTGCTTGATCCTATCGTCTTAGCAGCGCCTATTAGAGCTGAGTTAGCATTCACAGAAGTCTTCTGCTGTTGCTGTGCTTTCTTGTTGATGTCTGAGAGAAGAGACGGAGACGAGAAAGCACCAGGCGTCTTGATCAGTGAATCTTTGGCACTTCCTACAGAAGCTACACGGTTCGGGCCGACGACGTCGTACTTATTGGTGTTAGAATTTATCGCGTTCTTGTTCTTTAAAGTGTCTGCCATCTCCTCGAAAGCTGAAAGAACGTTGAGAGCCCCTGCTGCAAATCCTGAGAATGATAAAGCCTGCACGTCTCTAACATAAGACACGTTGATCTTATACTCACCTGGTGGGTAGTAGGAAGACGTGAAGGGCTGCAGTATTCTAGGAGGTGCAGAAGATCCTCCTGGTCCGTATGCACCGCCATCACCCGGTTGCACTGAATCGATCGGTATCTTTACATTTGCGACATCGATGCTCTCTGTTCGTGCTCTGTTGATGTAGACCTCTAGATAGTTAGAAGTGTCCGAAGCAACGTATCGCTTGTAGGCAAAGCACCAAGGATTTGAAGACGTCACGTCCAGACTAAACGTGCTATGCTTGCCTGCACTCAGACCGCCATATAGAGATGTGTCAGTGTCAGAAGCTAGAACAGAGTCACTTCTACTGCTCCAATAGACTGACGACGACAGGTAACTGTAAGTGATGCCCGAGGGCTTTAGTGAGGTGCCGTCTCTCTGCAGGACTGTCCATGGATTCACCTGAGACGAGTTGTTCCACTTTATGCTACCCGTTCCTGCATCTGTAGAGCTTGCTATGTTGTAAGCACGTGTTCCAAAGCTTCCACTAAAGTCCTTGTAATAGGCGCTTGAGCTGGCTTCCTGTAGAAGATCGGAATACACATAGCCAACGCAATTATTGTCTCCAAAGCCGTACAATGCTTTCATCAAGTCGACTACGGGGGCTGATCCCGTCTGGTGTTCCATTCCCGATGTTATTTTGCTGAAGTCCACGTCAGCAGGTATGATGTATCCCGTTCCGTACATACTGTCTACGGCCGATCCCGTAGGAAGAAACTCGCTGTTTCTAAGGCCATTAACGCCACCGCTGCCGAGCGCATCTTGTGAAAATCTCCCAGAGAATAGCGGAAGAAATCCCTTTAGTTGGATGGTACCAGCAGCTGTATTGACCTTCTGAAACGGTATTGGGAACCAAGTCGTCGCCAAGTTGGTTGATCCAACATCAAATATCTCTTCGGTGTTTGCGAACCTCAGATCAGGATTATATCTCGTCTCATACGGATAAGACCAAGTCCAGCTGTTGTTTGTGAGAGGGTCTCTTCCTGCCGGAAAGTTTCCTATGTGTTGAAGATTTATGTCATTAAACCTGATATATCCTATTTTATCGTACACGGTGTTTGCTACGGGACTTAGCCACAGAAACGGTGACACGTCGTATATCGTCCAGAAAGATGTGCCGTCAGCAGCGAGAGAAGACTTGAGAGATGGAAGGCAGCTGTCATAGAACCGCTCTCTCTCATCTATCATTGTGAAAGTTCTAAACTGACTCGACTTTAGAGTTTGAACAGGTGTGACTCTTGTCGACTCATACGGGCTGACATTAATGGTGCTTGTTCCTGGCTCAGAATTGGACGGTTGAAACAGCCATGCTGTCTTGCTGAGTATGGACCCCCTTCCTGTTCCGGAAGGTTGAATGTTACGATAGACTGAACCGTTGAGAGGAAGGACTTTGTTTGTGTCATCGTAGACAACCATCGATCCTGTGATGTAGTCGTCCATGACACTTCCAAAGAAGAGAGCCTTATAGTCGATGTCGAACTGATCGAGCACTGGCTCGTCACCTATTATGTCCTTTACAACGTCTGTGAACACAGTGTTTCTAGTGTAGCTCATCTTGAGTACTCGCCGCCGTTGCTTACATAGGTTCCGAACAATGTGATGTCTATGCTTCCTGTGTTGAACATTATGTCATGACCCCTACCGCTTCTGAGAGAGTTGTAATAGGAAGATGACGTATAGGTAAATTTTCCGACATTGAGAGGTACTGTACTTCCAACTGCGACATTGACGCCCATGAGATGCTGATATGCTGGTCTCGTCTTCGTGGCGCAGAGTATCAGTTTGTCACCGGGCATCAGTAGATAAGGTGAGTCTTTGGAAGCAATGTTGTTGGAATATCCTTGAACCCCAAAGGGAGAAGACCCGTCATATACATCACTAAACTTATTAACAGCTTCATCAACAGTAGATGTATTTGACGAGTACCCAGGGTTTCGGAATCCAGGACCAAAGTCGTACATCAAGAAGTCTCTACCAAAAGGAGACGTTCCGCCACCGGTGAGACCTGTATGAGATCTTCCAAAGGGCACAATCGCTGCAATACCGATTCCGTACTCTCCTGCAGCATTCGACTCCAAATTGATAAACTTTTCTTTCTCTGGGAATTTCTTCGTAGAGAGAACAGTCTTTAATTGCGAAGCCGCCTTAGTAACAGTGGAGCCTGGAAAGACTCTATTGACGTGGCCTGCTATTCCACATTCAGACCTGGATGTCATGTTGACGCTCACACTTCCTGTGAAGTAGAGGTTGTCGGGAACTGTGACTACTGAGCCGACGTTGGCTCCGTTCTCTTCTGATCCGATTCCTGCAGGTGTCACAAGCGTTCTGTCGGGGTCTCTACGCTGTATGATGTCGTAGGTGGCGTCAGCGACGTCTCCTGAGTGTGTGAAAGAAGCATGACATATTACGTCTCTTATGCTTAGATCAGCACCGTTTATCACAAATCTTTTCTGGTGTAAGAGGGCAACAGAGACTGCCGGGCCTCCTGAATTTCCGATGCTATATTCATTGGCAATAGAGTAGCTGGATCCACTCTTTAAGTCGTCTCCGGAGCCCGTGATGAAAAGAGAGACAGTCTTGTCTAGAAACCAGTCCGGTCCAGCACACACGGGTATGCTGACAGTAGCCTTTTCAAGCATGAAGGGCCTAGATATGGTGACTTCGAACTGTTGCGCGTCCTGCGCCTTGAATTCAAGGCTGTTTGTAAAAGACTTGTCTTGCTGAATGCTTAGAAATACTGACAAGCTGCTGTTAGTCTTCTCCTCAGCGGGGAAGTAATACGTCGATTTTGTGTCTGATCCTTGTCTTAGAATGTCTCGAGATCCCGAGGCCAAGAAATTGCCATATGCGTCAAATCCTATCGCGTCTTCGATGTAGAGGCTGCCGCTAGTCCCATTGATTGATGGGGGACAGAAGACTACGGTGGGAAATGATGTCTTCTTGAAAGGGTCTGTCAAGATGGGCTTGACAGCATCCGGAATGATCCAAGATCCTGCAGCTACATCAAAGTAGTAGAAACTGCTTGTAGCTGCAGGTAGAACTTGTTGAGTCTTGACTGAAAAAGACTTCTTTATCTGCACCTTGCTAGTCAGCGGCTTTCTTAGTGAACCATTCCCAATCTTCGGGTCAGACCCCGTGCTGAAGAAGCTTAAGTCTTGTGTTCCTTGATCGAATAGCGCATCTTCTTTGAAGGGATCTGCTGATCCGCTTACCAGCGGATCAGAATATACAAATCTGTCGAAAGAGTCCCACGTCATCGTTCCTGTGACATACAGGCCCTCAGCGTCTGACTGCGACACTATGTCAGAAAGTTGTCGACCGTAAGTTGAAGACACGTACAGGGGGAGACTATTGCCCCGCGGGAGTCCGCTGGGCATATCTAGAGTCATGCTTCCTGAGAAGAATATCGTGTCTAAGTCATTGAAGACGCCTGTCGACTTCTTTATGAAGTCGACAGGATCCAGGCGGGAAACTTCTCTTCTCGGAAGTATTCTTCTCTTTTTCATGTATACGTGAGGCCTCCGAATGCCAGAGAGTCTGTACCCCTGATTGTGCTATCATACACAAAACCAGAAGTAGATGCCCGTTGTTTTTCTCTAACGTAGTTGTCTTTTGGCGGCATGTTCCTTATGACGCTTATCATGTCTTCAGCGTAGGTGCCGGTATTTGTGTGGTCTCTCGGATTTACTTCGTCGACGAAAGGTGTTGTTTTGTTGTAGTCTTGCGAGAAGTACCCCATCGTATATCCGAGGTGTACTTTGTAAGAATTTCCATATGCGTCTTTCTTCGTGACAGTCACGTCGTCGAGCAGATCAGCGTATGGCGTTTTATTACGAATCGATGGATTGAATTCTTCTACTGTTAGAACTTGGTCTGTAGAGTTGCTGAGCCTCCTGTAGTTACCTCCACCGAAGTCTCCAACAACTCCTCTAGGCTCGAAGGGAACGTTGATCGAGAAGAATGATATGATCTCTCTTATCGGCATTGCTTCAATGATGCCGTTGAAGATTGAGTTCTCTCTCTGATTGACGTCACTCGTTACAATTGGATAAGTGAATGCGAGTTGATAGTGGTAGAAGACTGCTTCGTCTGCTTGAGCTTTTATGAATTCGACAGGATTGAAAGTGTCAATCTCTTTGAAGCTGTCTGAATCCACGATGTCAAGATTCACGACCCCGTAGGAGTTCGGACTTTTGATTATGTGCCCAGGATCTCCCGACCACATCTTTACAAGTCCAGAACTCCAGATAGTGTTAGAAGATATCTCTATTCCGTTTCTAAATTGATCAGCCTGTCTAAGAGTTCCACTAACGATGTAAGCATGAAGAGACTGCCGCTGCTTCGCCGCCTGAGATAGACTCTGTTTGTTGTTTAGTCTTTCGTGAGCAAATAAGCCCACAACTCTTGACTTCTCGTTCTGGTCCGCGCTTCCGGAGACAAAGCTTGGTTGTCCTTGATCTTCAAAATAAAGCTTTTGAATGGTGCGCGTCGCTGCAATGTTACTAAAGACGTCGTCGTTTCCTGCCGGGAGACTTGCAAGCTGCATGTTTATACCTGTCTTGTTAGTACTTCTTCAGCGTAGTCTGTACCTGCTGCAGCAGGATGTTATCGTTATTGACTATCATCTTGTCACCCATGTACATCTCATTGTGGAAGTACTGCTTCTTGTGCCTCTCTAGCATGTGTGACTCTATCACGAAGTTCGTTCCTTTGTACTTCGTCTTGGCGGGCATCAGCTGCTCTATAAAGGTAGATATAGAGATGTCGAACCACCTGTAGAACTCTAAGAACTTCTTGAAGTAGACTCTGTCTGACAGCCTGTTGAAGTATATGTCTCTCATTGTCTCAAGTGCCGGATAGTCTGGCGAGAACGCAAGCTCAGGATTTCCGATTGCAGAAGCGAGAGAATCGAATGTAGAGAACATGTTGATAATGTCGTTATTGAGACTGTCGATGAGAGAGAACTCTATCGACAGCCTCGTATCGTCTTGCGGAACTTGTGTCTTCATCTGGAGACTGTGATAATAGCTCGGAGCTGGGACAGACCATGGATTTTCCGAGAGAATATCGTCATCCAAGCTGAGGAAGCTTCTGATTCTCACTTTATCGTCGGAGGAAATTTCATCAAATGTCGTAGATAGCTGAGTGAAGATGAACTGCTCTCCCATCAAAACGTTCGAACCAGAGTCATAGCCGGAAGCATGGATGAAGTTGTTGTTGAGACTGTAGTCGACGAGCTCTATCCTACCCGACGCATCAGCTGACAGAACTTCTTGCTTCGATATTGCATTCATTCTAAGCTTTTCAAAAGATCCGCTCTTTACGTTCACGAAACTGTAGTTAGTGAGAGGATTATCGACACCCGTCGATCTGTAATTCTTTGCATGCTCTTTCCACTCGCTGTCTTCCAGATGCTTCGACCAGAATTTGATGTTAGATGCTCTACCAATGAAATCTCTCACTCTCGCTGTGTCTGGTACGCTGTCATAGTCATTCAAGAACTTGTACCCACTTACACTGAGTCCTCCAGGAACGGTCTGATTCTTTCCTAAGACTACATAAGATCCTGAAGCGTTGTGTGTCGTACTCGATTTTCTGAAGACGTTATCCTCTCCTAGAGGATTTTCCAAGAAGAAGGACGACGTCTGGTATAGCTTATTCTGTATTGTGTTGTCGAGTGACGCAACTCTCAAGAAGTACGAAGAGGACACAACTGATTGTGAAGCATCATTGCGTTGACAGCCGATCGAAACGTACCACTTGTCACCGCCAAACAGACCGCTTCCTTCCATGTCTAAGCTCATCTTGAGCAGCGGAGAATTTGTTGCTGTTCCGGGCCGTAGATAAGCTAATACGCGTGCAGGAGTGGCACCAAACTCAATTCTTGGTGTTGCGATGATGTTAGCCACCAAGCCTGGTGAGCTAGCGACCGTTGAACCGGTGACTATCATTCTCATGAGAGACTGGTAGTTGTTGACGTCTGTTATCTGAAACGTCTTCTGCGGGGGTATTCTAAAGACACCCTCTAGTGCCCAAGAACCAGATGTAAGAAGCCCGTCTGATGCATCGCTAGTTCCGACGATGTTGCCATTTCTATATAAGAAATTTCCTGTCGGTCTAGGGAAACCAGGCTCTACTCTAGAGGCTGACAGGGGATTTGAGATCGCGACGCTCGATGTCACAAAGTCTAGCATGGCATCGGTCACCATCTTTTTGGACCTCGCTGTAGAGAGCTGTTTGACTGTAGGTCCACCGTATTCTCTGATCTTCAGGCTGTTGTCAGGATCGATGCCTACAGACCGAAGAAACGACCGTATGCTGTGCTGAGTTCCCTTTGACCGAACAACGTCAGGTAGGTTGACAAGCACTCTTCTTAAGAGAGCAGAGTGTATCTTCTTAAGCGGTGTCGTCGCATAGTCGACTCCTGCATAGTCCTCACCTTCTATGTACTGAGCCACTGAAGCGTGTGCGAAGAACGGTGGCAAATAGAAGCCACTCTCTCTTATGAGATCGTCTAAGAAATTGTCGGGAATCGTCTCGTTCGTCTCGTAGTCGACAGTTCTCAGTGTGCTGAAAGAATCAACATACATCTTGATGTCATCGAAGAACTTAGCCCAGATGTAGAGAAACGACAAGATTATCTGGCCCGTACCCTTGACGCCCTGACCAGGTATTCCGTCTCCTGAGTATGCAGCTCCATAGTTTCCCAACTCAGTGTTTGTTCCGTCCTGGAAAGCTCCCTCGAGAAGATAGTGCTTTGGAACAAGGTTGATAATTAAGTTTGGGTTTGACCGGTCATACGTAGATGCACTGGTGAGGAGCGTTGCGTTCAGATCTAGCACATCTGTGTATGCCGGGAATAGAATTACCGTGAATTCTTCCCTCTCGTGTGTGACTGGGTTTAGAACGTCTTTTGATGCGTCTATCCTGAGGCTCGAAGTAAAGTTATTGACAACAGAATGGAGAGCATTTCCACTGCTGTCAAGAACTATTCTATTGACATCGTCATTCGGATCAGATGACAATTTTCCTTGAGGCTCGTTAAACCTGTAGTACAGCTTCAGGTCGGGGGTCGAATATAGTCCCTTGGCTGCATACAGCTTTTGTGTCTTTGCATCGCGAAGCGAGTGAAATACTCTTAGTTCATCGAGAGTGCCGCTGAAAGTCTGTGTCGGTGTGACGAGCGTCTTGTTCGAGAAGAATGCTGTCCCGGAACCTATCAGAAATTCAGCTGTATCAATGTTTAGTTTCCCAAATTCTATGCTATTCTTGCTCGTAGCTACTAAATTTTCATTGACAAAGAACTGAAGAACGTGCTCTCTTGCGTCAGACTTGTTGAGAGACACACAAATGTGGTTGTACTCTCCCTTCTTGAGGTTAGCTGACACGCTGTTTTGAAATGAACCTGACGATACGCTGAATACAGCTGTCACATCGTCAGAAGACGAGGGCTGAAGATGGACAGACAATCCTTCTTTCTGTGTCGAAGACTTCTGGAAGATGACCTGTGTGCCGTTGCTGATTTGCGGCAAGAAGACCTGTGCCTCTATTGTGAAAGAAGTGTCAGCGTCGGGATTGAGGATCGAGTCCCCAGAAGAGTTCTTCGCCAGGTCAGGATACAAGAATCCTGCTGAGTCTTTGACTGATATCCAGTTACCTAGGCCCGCTGCATATCCAGACGCTGGGTCTTCCCCAGCTGCTGTCCCTGAGAATGCTAGAGCTCCCTTCCATCTGGGAAAATTGTCGTAAACGTACTTATCAAACCCCGATAGCTTGTCCAGGAACTGCTCAACTTCGAGTTTTGTACCATCGAAAGGATAGCCGTTGATAATTGCATTGAACGCCTCGTTTACCTTGACTTCTGCTGAAGAGAAGAACGTGTGGTTCTCGAATCTCGACCAGTCGAGATTCAGTTGCTGCGTATTTCTAAGTGGGAAGCTGAGCGGATCGTACTTAAAGAGTCCGCGTGTGTCTTCTGGTGATATGGGACCGGCGTCGATGCCCGTCAGCCTGACAGGTTTGGCATCAAATCGAGCAGACTTTATGTAAGATTGTATGTATGGATAGGTTGATCTTACAGACATTCCTTATTCCTCGACCCTAAAAGTGGGTGAACAATCGACGAACTTCTGAGTCATTCCGTTGATCTTGACGGCGACGTCGATCACATAAGTCCTTCCTGGCTCCAATACAGAGGTGTCGAGTATGAAGAACATGCCGTCAGAGTCAGAAGAGACTTTCGTAGAGTTCTTATCGAAGTCGAATGGTATCACTTGCTCTCCTGTAGAGACGTCCCTCACGCTGTAATAGACGTTCTTCAAGACTATACCCGGCATTTCGACTGGGACTCTCACGACCTGGATGAGTGGGCTCGAATAATCGAAGATGTTGACCCTAACGGACGTCTCACTGTTCTTTGGTTCTATCGATTTGAGACCCGTGACTGTGACGACATAGGACCTGCTCTTGCTTGATTTAGAAGTACGCTCGGGCCGCCGAAATGTTAGAGTGCTGCCCGTTGCATAACACACGCTGTCATCGAGTGACTTCCAATAGGGAGTAAAACTAACAGATCCGCTCATCTCCAGCTTCTGCGCTATGTCAGGGTCGTCGGAGGGCACATTGACAGTTGCTGTGTACACACCTGTTACAGGATTTATTCCCAGTGTCAGCTGGGAACCCGTGAAGTAATCTTCGTAAAATCCGCCTGATATACTTGTTACCAATTTTAGAAGCAAAGAATCAGAGCCGACTATGTCGTAGGATGCAGACACTATGTTAGCTGATTCTCCTGCGACGTAGTTGTATAGATTGACACTGCTGTCTGTGTCAAACACCAAGTTCTGTGAGTCGTCGCTCACAGAGTCGTCGAATCCATAGATCAATCGAGGATGTTTGAGAGTGTTATACGCGTGTCTACTGCCAAACCGCTTGACGAAATAAGTCTGTGAATTTGACTCCAGGGATGAAGTCAGAGACACTCGAAAACCGCTGTCTGGTAGCACTCCGACGACTGTCGCCGATACGATCTTCGTGACGTCAACTAATAGGTCTTCTGCACCTGTCTTAAAAGTCTGTGTCGACTCAGTTGAACCAAGGCTCTTATACTTGATGATGTAGTCGCCTGGTGTGTCGTCTAGACAGTCACCTGTGCATCCTACGCCATACCACTCGACACCGTAGTCAGAGTATTTCCAGTTAGCGACGTCTCTATCTGTGTAATAGACAACGTCTTTTCCGACGCCTTCATTGAAGGAAGCAGACAGAGGAAACACACTCACTTTGAAGTTAGAGGGTGTAGTCTGACCAGCGTACACGTCTTTGAGAGAAAGTTTACACCAGAAGCTGCTGTCTGAGACGTCTATTTTGTTCTCGGCGTGCAAGTTCTTTAGCTCTTTGAGATCAAAATGGATTAGAAGACGTGAAAGTTCAGTGTTAGGTGTGTTGCCTGTGTATGTGTTGCCATAGAGCTTGTAGAGGTCAAGAGAGGCAGCTATTCCGACATTACTTCCGGTCACTAACTTCTTTTGAATGTACTTGCTGGTTATGTACGTGTCTTTGTCAGACTTGGCGACCTTATACATCTGATACTGCCTCTCCGATTATGTCAATGTCTGGGAATCTTATCTCAAATATTCCGCCGTCCGGTGGGTACAATATCGAATTTCTTGTGTTCGACTTCGGGTCGAATATCACGTCTGAGTATTTCTTGTTGTTCTTTATCGCAGAATTCAGGCCGAACAAGTTTTTAAACTCTACTCTATCAACAGCTAGAACGCCTTGACGAGCAAAGATGGTGCTTATAATGTCAGAGATGATGATCGGCTGGTTTATCTGAAAGTTCTTTATATTGAACTGACTCTTTAGATCTCCGATGATGTTGAAGATAAGTGTACTCTTATTGAGTGAAGGATCCGACACTATCTTGAAGTAGAGCTGCAGATTAACTATCTTTGCGTCTTCAACGTCTATCGCATCGGAGACCATTCTATAAGAGTTGAGATATGTCCTCAAGTTGTTCTTGAGTGTATTTGGTGAGATAATCAACTTGCTATTTTCATCTCTTGAGGCAATTGCCAATCGAATAGCTAGCGGATTGTTCTCGTTTCTCATGATAGCAGCTCTGAAGACTCTTCCAAAGTTGCTCGGCATCGTGTACACACGTGCTAGAAGATCTTCCTTGGTCACGACTCTCTCCTGTGTATGTTTCATTCCCGGGATGAGTGCCAAGAGTTCATCTGAAGTTGGGGCATCCTCTCCGCCTACAGCTGCCGCGGCATTGTATGCTTCGATCGTGTTTCGAACTTGTACTTGTAAGGCAGCAGATGGGTTTGTGGGGAAAGACATGTCTAGACCTACTATCGTTCGAATCGATCCGGGTGACACGTTGTGACTGAGCCCGCCGCCGTATCGATACGTGATATTCAGCATCGTATTGGAAGCTGCAGTGCCAAGCGTCGTAGTCTTCAAAAGAGTCGATGGATTGATTCCAATCCTAGAGAAAGCGTTGCCATAGGGCAGCGGAATAGCGAACTGTGATGGGTCAGGAATTATGTCGTCTTGTATGTCCTCAGCGGATCCACCGCCAAAAGTCAGTGTTGTGTTTCGTGTCTGCAGAGAGACGTCTCGCAGATATCTGTATGGAGCTGGTACTACTTTAATTACGTTCTGAACTAGACTCGAGTCCGACGTATTTGTGTTTAGAACACTCTTATACACGACGTCGTGTGATAGACTTCCGACTTCGTAATATGTGTTTCCGTACCCGTCTGTTACACTTATCACCTGTGTGATGTCGGGTTGTGACAGGACTATCTTTCTGTATGGTATGAACACACCGACTGAGAAAGATTCTGTCGTAAGGTTGCCACTTGTGCAGAGTGTGTCAGGTCCGGACTTCTTGAGGATGTAAGTAGCAATATTACCCCCAGTTCTTCTCCCTGTCGACTTCGTCACGTTGCTACCGAGGACAATATTTCCTGCTTCGTCATATCTCCAGAATGCTGCATTCTGCAGAAGAGTGAAGAGTATCCCGCTGTCAGATCTAACTGTCGTACCTGCAGCTATTGTAGGCAGCAAGTTGAAGTCAGGATTAGTTGGGTCTGATGCTGAGGCAGGTACTTCGATGTAGAAGTCGATGTTGACTAGAGATGCAGAGGCACCCACCACCTTTATTCCTGCATTAGCTATGGCTCGCTCTATGTTTTTAGTCTCTACAGCCGTGTCGTAGTTGAGCTCTGAATACAAGTGATCTAGGTAGAATGAGAGGTTGTCTCCAACGTAAGCAGCCATGTCAAGAAAGAGACCACCGAGCGATGCGTCAGAGAAGTCCTGTATTCTGTCAGGATAGTACTGACGTGCGTAGTCGAGTATCACTGCACGAAGAGAGTCGAAGTCTCTTGCGAGGTAGTTCCGTTGCCTGACCGACTTCAGTGCTTGTGGATTGTTAATGATTGCCATCTTCTCACCTAACTATCTTACGACCGTCGTGTCAGACTGCATACAAGACGATCTGAAGACGCTTTTTCCCTGTCTGAAGCGCAGGTATCGTGTACGTGATGCTGACTTTAATTACAGCCGTGCTAGCGTTTTCCGTCCTGTCTGTTTCTGACATGAAGTCTTCGAGATCGATGAAGGGCATCCATGTCTCAACAGCAGTCTTTATTCTACTAATGGCTTCTGCATCGAAGCTGTCTTGTGATACTAACTCTGTTGTGATAGGTCGAAGATTTGCTCCAAATTTGTATTGTCCGAGACGCTCTCCCCAGTTGGTCAGTAACAAGTTTCTGAGGTTGTCTGCAAACTGATCCTCCAGACTGTAGTTCATGGAGAATATTCCCTCAGAATTTGTTCCGAGAGCTACAGGCGTCTTTATTCCAAAGGGGATCTTCGACGTGGCAACAGCTTCTGCTGCTGTGATCTGTCTCGTCTTACCGACGCTCTTGAAGCTGATCGATCCCATTGACGTTAAGTAGCGTGTTCGTCAAATGCGGACCCATAGTTTTTTAGCAGGATCGGCAGGATCTGCTATGTCTCTCTCTTCTACAGGATGACCTGCAAAAATAGCTCTGTCCGGGTATTTTTCTAAGTCTTTAGTATTGCCGTAGTATGCGTCTGTGTTTACTAGAAGCAAGTAGTGGTTTTTACCTGTCTCTGCTGTCTTGTCTGGGTTTAACCTGCTTCTTGTTAGTCTAACGTGGATGTGGTCCTCGTGGGCCGACTGTGGCGCAATGAGTCCTAGCACAGCGTCTTTTTCGGGATCTTTTGCCCTATTTTTATTAGCCCAGTCGACCATCTTTGCTCTTACACACGGTCCCATCGAAAAAGAGTTAAGAATTGACCTATAGTTGATCTTCGATCCTGGCTTGCGTTGTTGAATGGGTGTCGGCATCACCTTGTCATTTGCCGATATTTCAACTTTTCCACTCTCCGCAAGATCTATGAAGTATTTTCTAGACCACTTGACGAGCTCATATATGACTTCTCTGTCGTAGTAGTCTGCCTTCCAACCAGGAGACACCCAATGAAGCTTTGCATTAAAATCAGAAGCTTCAGTAAGCGGTCCGTCTTTATTCGCTCCGGCGGCGTCAGGCCTATACACGTTAGCGTCTCTAGTCTTGTTGCTAGATGCTAGTGTCTCTTTCTTCACTGCGCCTGACGACAAAAAGGTTGTCTCGAGCTCTGCATGCTCTCTTGTCAAGTATCTTGAGTTGGGATTCATTCCTGTTATTCTTGTGTTGCCGTCTCTCATCGGGTAAGCCATGTCGAAAGACGCACCTGCGTGTGCAGAAAATGTCGTAGTGATCGGAGGCCCTGACTTATAGAGACCGTGCCTCACTCTCGGATTTGTTGTTTCTGTGGAGTGGCAGTATCTCCATCCCTTACCCTTTATCTTTGAGCCCTCCGAGTTTATCCAGTCGTCATCTAATCCTGATATGTTTCCAATTTCAAGGACGTAGTCAGGTACTTCGAAGCTTTGCGACTTCATGTAATCAGCCAGAGCATAGAGATAGTCGACTGTAATGGGATCCCCAAACCAGAATTTTCTATTAGTGTCTTTGAACACCCACTTGGCTCCTGAGCCTTCATCAGGATCAAAAGGCAACAGATTGTGAAGTGCTGCTTCTGCTACCAAATCGGGAGACCGCTCTTGTTTCTTCTGTTTATAACCCTTAGATTCTGCTTCCTTATCAACAACAATTCCAGCGCCTATGACAGAAGATGTGCCTGCGAAAGCAGCACAGTCTGCTGTGACTGATCCCATTGCTTTTGCCGCTGCAAAAGCTGTTATGGGAGGAGAAGACGACGGAGATGACTCATAAGCTGACATAAACGGCTTTGACATCGTCTGACAAGATAGTTCAAAAAGTCCTGGTATCGTGAACTTTAGCCAGAAGTCTGGCTTGGCCAGACCCGCGACTAGACCCAAGAATGCCGAAGGCAGTCCTGTCGCCAGAGCAAGCTGTATATCGAGTGCTCCAAAGGGCGCAAATGAAATGTTAGGAAGCTGCCAGTCTAGAGCGATGCTCGGCGGCTTAGGAATTACTAGACCCGTGACTTTCGGTATCATATTTGGAAAGTCCAGCGGTTTTATCTTCAGCAATTGAAGCGCCATAGGAATAGGAGCTGCAAATGATGCGGCCACAGATACCAGATTTAAATCTGGTAGAGGTGCAGGTAGACCTAGCTTAAGCCCCAATGCTATAGGGTCAAATACGGGTATCTGAAACTGTGACTGAACGTTGAGAGCCCGGGCAACGGAAGTATACATTCCATCGATCCAGAATTTATGGAAATCAGGGTATTTTTCTTTGTCAGCCAAGTCGAGATCTTTTGCCTTATCGAAGACAGGGATCGGTGGCATACACGGAAATCCCAAATTGATGTCACCTGTCGACAGAGCTTCTTTTGTCCGCTTGATGAATATTCCCCGAGCCTCGTCTGTCAAGACGAGCTTCCCAGAGTTTGGGTCAAGCTTTAGGACGTTTGCAGCTTCTTGTGCCTTTGGGGGTTCAGCCATATCTCTATATTACATCAGTCTACAAGAACTTTCTTAGCCCAAGTTCCCTGACCTGCAGCTCCTGTTCCAATGAATCCTGCTGATGTATCACTGATAGCATTTGGAAGTCCAAGAACAGACGAGGCGTCTCCTGGGTTTGCGGCAGGAACTTTTACAGCAGGAGAGTCAGTGCATAGTATCGCCTTATCTGCATTGTCACTACCGAGCTTAATATAGCCAGATGCGCTGGGGGTGAAGACAATGTCTCCGTTCTTCTTTATCGTGATGGATGCATAGAATTTTGACTCTGTCTTTTCTAATAGAATGTCTTTTCCATCAGGGGCTTTTGCCGTGTCTGATCCCTTGACGATTATCTGTATGTCTGATCTTGCTATGATTCTAACTTTGTCTGACTTTATGACGACAGCAGCGTCACCTTCCGTCGAGTCTTTGACTTCCGCTCCCTGACCTGAGAAAGAAGACACGTTGTTGTCCGACAGACCAAAGTTGGTGTCTACCATCGTTCTTTGAGAGACTAGGACTCTGCTTCTATCACTTGAGAAGTCAGGATCGCCCTCCATAGGAGATGTGTCTTGTAGATGCTTTCCCAGCTCTTTGTGAATCTCTGCACCCTTCTTTTCATTAGACTTTCTATAGATGCTTGTTGTAGACACGGGAAGACCGTGCGTGTCAGACAATTGGCCACGACCAGCGACGATGTCTATCGAGCCTGCTGATCCTACCATATCAAGTGTCGGTTGGGGTACCTTTGACTTCTTATCAGGGTCTTCAACATATTCGGCGACTGGGCCACTTCTGTCTGTACCTAATACTACAAGCGTGTTGTTAGTACCCTCTAGAACAAGGTCCCCGGGTCGCTTTCTAAATCTGGGAACTGACTCGTACTGCATCATTGCAGCCCCGTCTGTTCTAGACACAAGATCTTCAAATATGCTCTCATTACCACTAGACAAGTAGACTTGCTTTGGATTTGTGACTCTGAGACCGTCGTATGTTCCGACCCCACCGTTCCTTAAATCGTAGACAGGATCGACCTTTCCGTCGTTCTCTTGTCTGTCCTTGAGTGAACCGGCTGCCATCGATCGATCGAATGCTCTCGGCGCATGCGTGTGGTTGACGTCGTCGGCAAGATGATTCTCAGTGACTCTGCCGAACCAGTATGCTATATCGGTCGCAGGAGCTTCTGGGTCCTCGACCATTGCCCATAGCGTCTCACCTGGTTTGCATGGAAGAGATATATGCGAAGGGAAGAATGGAAACAAGAACATTGGATTGATCTGCCTGTCAAGAAACTGGCCTACAATGGCGTTTCTTGGTAGCGTCCTTGCATACTGCAGGTTGGACACTTTGAGAACGGCATTCCAATAATCAATCTTTTTTTCGTCAATGATGTTATTTGGGTCTGTTATGACCTCAAGCACCACGACTTTTCGGAAGTGCGGCTGGTTGCTATAGCTAGAGACTGTCTTTCCTTCGTACCTGCCTGATACGAAGTCTTGTGCTGAAGACGCATTCTCGTGCTTGTCTCTTAGCGCCATTTATCCACCGATCTTTCGAAACATCTCGTCAGGATCTATAGACTCTTCTTGCTTGCTCTCTGACTTTGAGATGAGCTCTGAGAGACGAATTAGCTGCTCGTTTGCTTTGCTCATTCTCTCGATGTACGTAGCAAGAGTCTTACCGTGGATTGCATGCTCAGTACTCTTATCTTCAACGATGGTGACAAGAGTGGTGAATAGTACGTAGGCATTCTGTCGATCGACTATTGCGTTCTCATATATCTCTTTCCACAACTTCTTCTTCTTGTCTGACACTCCATCAATCTGATCAAGAAGGCCTGAGAAGTCGCGTACTTTTGACTCGAGTGTGTCCTGAAGCTCAGCTATGGTCTGCATAACTACAATTATTGTTCACGACCTCTTCGCGTCCGATTTCGTCTTCTTATAGTGCTTCTTAATCGTCTGCATCGTTGTTGTCAACTGCTTCGGCGTGAGCCCGGACAGCTCTCTCATGTATAGAAGAATAGCTCCCTTGTTGAGGAGATCAAGATCATTGATGTTCTCAAAGATAGTGATGATGGAATTAATGCATATCAGCTCATTCTCCTTCTTGACCTTCGTTCGTATCTCATAGAGCATGTCAAGAGTCAGCTGTGATGACCTGTTGTCGTCAAGCATCACGTCTTGCGCAGGTATCGTGTTGTGTTCTTCGACGAGTAAAGTCTCATACATCGTGAGGCCGGCTGGGTCGTCAAGACTGACGCTCTTCTTCAGCTTCTGGGACTTCTGCTTCGTCTTGATGATGAGCCAGTTCTTTGCTACGACGTTGAAATATGAGAAAGCATTGGTGCCTCGTCTGTGATCGAATTTGTGTATTGTTTCAAAGAGAAAGTTGATGCAGTCGTTCTTTAGGTCGTCATGAGAATCGTGTATTGAAGTGAACTTGTGTATGTTGATGAGACTCTCCACAAGCTTCTCAAAAGCCGGCATGATGTGGTAGACATAGATCTCATCTCTCTTTCTTTTATCTGTCTCTGACTGAAAGCTGACGATCGCTTCTTGCGTACCGGAATTAAAATAGAGCTTTGGGCTGATTTTCTTGTCGGTTTCTTCACTCATCTATTTCGTCGCCTTCTATCAGGGGGTTAGATATCTTGTTTGCGACGAGTAGAATTGTGTCCCTTGCACGGTTCATGTCCTGCAGAAGTTCTCTTACTACAGGCTCGTCTGACACCACTTCGATCTTCGTCTTTGCATCGATATTTGTATAACAAACGTCAAGCTCATCTAATGACTCCTCTATCTGAGCGGCTACTGCCTCAAGTTTGTCATAGGCCAGCATATTCTTTCGGACGCTGTAGTATGCTATGAACGTGACGGATACAGAATACAGCGTCAACAGTAGTATCACGGGACAGCTCCGTTCACCAAATCGTCGTATTTCGGCTTGAGAGAATCTAGTGAATACTTCTCTAAGATCACTCTCTTCATCGATTCGGCCCATTCTTTAGGAACAGATGCAGAAGACTTAAACTTCTGCGCTTTTCTCTTGAAGTCTTCTTCAGAAGGATTTGCCCACCTTGCATTATTTACGAAGATCTTGTCATCAACTCTTGACGGGTGTATCTTGTCAAGCTTATAGGAGATCTCTATGTACTTTCCATTCTTAAGAAATTCAGTGTGACCAGACCAACCTGTAGCAATGACTGGCAGTCCTGATGCTGCTGCTTCTAGTATCGGGAGACCATATCCTTCCCCTCTTGTCAGTGTCAAGAGGGCCTTTACCTGTGGGTGTCTATAGAGAGAGGCGACCTCAGCGTCTGACATGTCACCATGAATGAGGTGAACCTTTGGAAATGCACTCTTTCTCACTTCCTTTAGTAGATTTTGCAACAAGTTAGTCACGAGTCGTCTATCGAGCTTTGTGTTTCTTCCCATATTAGTCTTCAAGACCAGGCCTACTTCCTGGTTATCTTTGAACGCCTCACAGAACCACTTGACAGTGTAGAAGAGGTTCTTCCTGTCATTCTCTGGATTGCTGCCTGTCATCTGACCGAAGACTAAGAAGTTGAAAGGTGTTGAGAACTTGACTTCATCGATGTGTGTCTTCTCGGCGGCAACGATTGCATCGTTGTAAGCTTCGGGTATCACTAGGATCGGGACTGTGATCTTACCAGATGACAACAGGCAGCTCTTTGCATGCTCTGATGGAACAACCACAGCTGACATTTTGTTGCAATATTCTGGCCAGGATGGGTGGCACGTGTCAGTCTCTACTGCTGCCGTGACGCCAATGTTGAATCGACCTAGCGATGGATTCCACTCATTCGGTAGTTGAATCTGTACTGTGATGTCGTACAGCTTATTTCCTGGGTCGACTGTCCTTTCCATGATGCTTCTGATGAGACCACCACAAGCGCTTTCGTCTATGATCCACGGAGTTTCACCCCACGGAGTAGCTTGTACTTGCACTTCGAAGTCGTCTCTTCCTATCGCCCAAGCCGCGATCTGTCGTGCATGGACTCCGTAACCTGACTGAGTCAGAAGCGGTCCGCGGAGAAGTACTGATTTCTTAAGAGTGGTGGTGCTCATAGTTCTATCTTGCTCCATCTGTCGAAGGACTTTCTATCATCTCTCCACCTAGAGATCGTTGAATCGAGAGTGTTGTCCCAGTCAGAGACGACTTTCTTGAGATTATACTCTTTCTTCGCTCTCTCTCTTGCCTTGTTGCCAAGTGCCGCTCTCCCCTCAGGACCGAGTTCATACATCTCCATGAATGCATTTGCGAAAGTCTTGTGAGACACGAAGTCTTCATAGATGTAGGGAACGAAGTGATTACCAGCGAGAGTTCGAACTTCAGGGTCCAGACCGATACCGTATTTTTCACCTGTCTCATCGTCGTATACCTGTCGTGTCAAACCGCCTGTCTTCACAACTATCGGCGGCTTGCCACATAGAATCGACTCTAGAACAGGTAGACCGAAGCCCTCATTCATAGACCGGTTGACGACACAGTCGCAAACGTTGTAGAGGGTGCTCATCTCCTGGAAGCCTATTCTCTCCTTGGAGAAGACGACGTTGTCTTTCACGCCAAAGAGGTCGACAAGCATAAATAAATTTGTTCCCTCTTGATCAAGTGGGTCTGTGTGGAGGATCAGAGTCGCCTTCCTGTGGCCGTACTTTGCCTCAAGGTCATCCAAGAAAATCTTCCACGACTCTATGATGTCGCTCGGAACTTTTCTCCTCGCATTACGACTGACGTACATCGGCGTAAAGTGGTCGACCTTTTCATTGCCTAAGAGCGCTGCTTTGAACTTCCTAACGTCTTCTTTCGGAAGCGGCTTGTATAGATCTTCGGGAACAGCGTGAGGAATGTAGTTTGTCTTCTCTGGGAACCTCTCGTGTACCATCTTGTATGTCGGATAGTTGATGCAGTTGACGAGGTCGGTCGACTCATAGATGTGACGATTGAACTCAGGCCAGGGAGGATTGTCCCACAAGTGCCAATAGACGATTGGGCACATCTGGTGGATCTCGTCCTCCATCTCCCAGACCCACATGAAGAAACGTGGGTCAGTAAACAGCATCAGGGCATCAGGCTTCACCTGAGCCAGCGTCTTGCGTAGAAGATTTCTATCACCGAAGCCGTTTGTAGGCTTGATGATGAAGTCAGGGTTGACTACGACCGTATCGTAGTTGTCATGCTTAATCGCTCCGCCGAAGCATCTGAACGAATACTTGCCTGTTTCTATCAGACCTGATACAAGCCATCGGGCCTGTGTGCCTACTCCGGAGGTGCTCACTTTACAAAAAGTTTTGGACTATATCATCACCATACTTGATTTGGTGTTGGGCGCTGTCGGATCATTGCCGTGTCTTTTTGATTTAGGCTAACCGTAGTCTCTGAACCTTCTCCAGAATTTCTCCTTAGGAGCTTGGCTGCTGATTGTCGTATAGTAAGACTTTTTGACCTTCGCGCTCACCGTTTCCAGTCACGCTGTGGTGTCTATCCCACGAGTTTCCAGCAATTCACCCAATTTTACATCCGCTGAGCTGTGGTCGTTCACGGATGGTCTGACAGTATCAATATCTTTTTCTTTTCCATTTTCCTCCAGCCATCGGTCGAGCTTATCAACCCAAGATCCATTCTTGTATTCGCTCTCCCGTATGACGAGGATTCTATACCCTATCGAAGCAATTGTTTCCAGTCTTTTTGCATCGTTTGTCCATATCTCGTGGGCATGCATTTTTGACATGATGGAAAAAATTGGACTCATACTTTCAGGATTGCAGTGTCGATAATTCTATAAGAACTATCTCATGAAATGAAACAACGCTGAAGTATTACGGACAGTGTTCTGTCTCTCGGAACTCACAGTACGTGCATGAACTCTTGTTCTTGATTGACATGCCCCGCTTGACAGATGCGATCATGTTACTCACCACCTTGAGCGACCGCGTGATGGGGACCTCACCCATGGGAACGGTGAAGAGTTCACAGTGAGTACCAGGCTTACCACTCTTCTTGAGGATGACGAAACCGCAACGGATGTCCTTGAACGGGACCTGGGGATTCTTCTTGTGCCAGAAGTTCTTGTAGAGCGCCAACTGCGCCTTCACCATGTCGTCTGACCGCTTCTCGCGGAACCAGCCTCGCGCAGAGGTCTTCCAGTCGAGGATCCAGTAGAGGTCCTCTCCCTTCTTGCCCTTCGCCTTGATGACTCCGTCGATGAATCCCTTGAAGGCGTGCGGATGACCCTCGATGGACTCATAGAGTTCGTGTTCAGCGTCCACCACGGTCCACTCGGGAAAGGTCTCATCGAGGAACGCCGGGACCTCAGAGAGTATGGCAGAAGAATCTCTGAGCGCCTCATTGAGGGAACGCTCGTTGAATTCTTCGATATTTTCGTTCTTCTTCCAGGCGTCCTGTATCGCTGCGTGTGCGATCTCTACCTTCATGACGCGTGTCAACAGGTAGTCCTCGCACGCCGCGTGTACTGCAGTACCGAACTCTAGCACGGGTGAAGGCTTGAAGACATCGAGCTTCTTGACGTGAACGAGGTGGTGTCGGAAGGAGCACTCCTTCCACTGTTTCACTTCAGAGAAAGAAACGTGCGGCTTTCCTGTCGGAAGAATCTCGAAGGACGACTTGTCTTGCATTGTAAGACCATACAGTGCAGAGACTCAACAGTTCAATTAACAGGTTTTCTTGGAGACAGCGCGACCTACTTGCTTCTCCCAGTCTAGGTCTTTTCTGACCTCTCTGTTCTTGTTCCATGCAGATTGTAGGACTAAGGGGCACACGTCTAAACTCTCTGCAACTCTGATCATAGCATTAATGTCCTTCGGAAAGCAGTGGCCTCCGAAACCTCGATCGCCGTCAGGGCCAGGTACACTCCAGTGACTCTCTCCTAGGCGCCTGTCGTACTTCGCATATTCGACCACCTTGTCATAGTCCACATTTAGACCGGATTTGTCTAGAGCCTCGCAGATCTGTGCCATCTCGTTAGCGAAGGCTACCTTGACGGTGAGGAAGTTGTTGGTCATGTACTTCACCATTTCAGCCGTAGTGCTAGACGTTTTGATTAGTGGAACCTTCGGGAATGCAGTCTGGAAGACTTGCTTTACTTCGTTGATCCAAGGACGAGGTCCGCCGAGGATGATGCGGTTCTGGTTGCGCATGTCATCAAGCGCGTTGGCTTCTGTGAGGAACTCTGGGTTGAAGACCACGTGGAGACCTCGAGGTCCGAACGCCTCGTTCCACTTCTCTGTAGAACCAGGTGGAACTGTGGACTTGACAACTGCGATCCTCTCACCAGGGACAGATGCTAACTCCTCTAGCACTCCTTCCACTATTCTGAGGTCCGCCGAGCCGTCCTCGTACATGGGAGTCGGAAGACACACGAAGTAGACGTTGGAAAAGTTTTCTTTTGATTCACAAAGTTCAACTAGGTCTTTGATGGATGTTGGCCTTTGTGGCAGTCTCGTTCCGTCTTCGCCGCTTCTCCAGGCTCCCGTTGCGTAGTTGCCTGCTTTGTCATAGGCATAGACTTCAAAGTTTCTCTCAGAAAATACTGTGGTGAGAGACCCGCCGACGAATCCTTGACCAATAACTGCAATTGACTTACTCATGCTGATTAGCTTTCTTGTATGAGATAATCAAATCTAATACGTCGGACTCAATTTGCTTCTTTAACAGTTCAGCATTTTGAACCACGCAATGTCCGCCAATGCCGTTAGTAGGTGCATGTAGTACTGGTCTAACTACATTCTTCTTTCCTAGTTTTGTGTAGCCTTCATTGTATGTTGTGTTGTATGAAGTCATGACATCTTCGAAGTCGGCTCCAAGCTTCTCACATGCTTTAGCAGCCTCGCCATGAAATGCAATGCATAGACCGTAATACGTCGTGTCTAGTAGCTTTGCTAACTCAGTAGTCTCTGAATTGGTACAAATACGCGTCTTAATTCCTAGCTCTTCAAGATGGATAGACGCCAAGCGCGCATCTTCTTGCGAAGTAGCTCCGATGATTTTCTCGAAAGTCATAATTCCTTCGAAGAGATTCGGATGAACTCCCCTGCAGGGTGAGTGACAAACCGCTGCAGACGTTAGTGACTGCTTCAGCTTCTTTGTTGTGCCTACAGGTACTGTAGAGTGAATGATTACAATCTTTGACCCAGAGAGAATTGCAGCCTCTTCAACGGTCCGAATGAAATCAAAAGAGTCGTTAAAGGGCAATGCTATGTTTAGCACATCTAAGTCGACCAGACCGTCATCTCTCTCTAAGTCCTTGACTTTGACATTGAAGCTTTTGCTACTTAAAGCATAAACCTCGTGTAGAGCGCGACCTATCTCTCCAAACCCTAGAATTCCAACTGTGTTAGTACGTGAGTCTTTGGGTTGCATTTTTAGCTTTTTCTCTTATAGATCTTTCAGCTCTTGTGATCATGTGTTCAAGTGTGAGTTGTGTCTCTATCGATCGAACATTCTCTTCTATTGCAATTCGTGATTCATCTGATCTCAAGAGGTTGTCTATTTCACTTTCTAGCGTTTCGAAGTCTAGATCTTCTCCCATTGATCTATAGTGAACGTTCTCTTGGCATTCCCAGGGCGTGAGTTGCTGTCTAAGCGACAAAACGCACTTACCAAAAACCATGAATTCATAGAATTTTCTTGAAGAAAGACCGACACCGGGTAGATCGATGCATATTTTGCTTCTTCTCACGAGATTGTAAAAGTCATCTGGTGATACAGATTCGTCGAATAGCTCGAATTTTATGTCCCTTCTATTCTCTCTTATCTCTAAGAGCTTGTCGTATCCCCTGACAGATGCTCCTGACCACCATCTCTTGATGTCTCTATTCTTGGGCCAAGCATATGGTCTGTTCTTTGAATGCTTGAGACCGCCCGCAAAAAAGACGTCGATGTCTTTTGTGACAGGTGCAAATTTCTCTCTCATACTGAAGACGTCTTTTATTTTGTTGCTAAAAACACCTATGGGTAGAACGTCTTCTTTGAATGGATAGAACTGATTGTACTCATCTACGGGATGAACCTGTGACTTCAACACCATTACGTCGTGAGGTCTATAACGATGAAGTATGTTGTTGTAAGACGGCCAGACTATCTTACAGTCGGCAGGTGTTCCTCCGCTACCGTCGTCGACGTCTAGTATTACGAGCAGTCTTTTTCCATCTTCTTGCCACACGAAGGCAGAAAGATTTCTTCCTATGGATTCTGTAGATAGACTTTTGTCATGCACGCTATCAGGACCAACATTTCTTTCCAACAAGCGGTGTTGGAATTCTTGTATGTGATCTCTATCATTCAGACCAAAAAATGTGATCATTAGACCGATAGTACACTTAGACCAGCAGGATTATCAAGATTGTTCATGCAAACCCAAAATTCTGCAAGGTATCTGTGATTATCGCCACGCGGAGATGACGGATTCTTGCTGGTTCTACTCTTTACTAGATGTCCATGTGACTTCTTAATGCTTTCAACTGATGGGTCGGGTAGTGACGATAGGTGTCTTGCAGATGACCACCAGAAATTTCCCGTATATGCAGGGCATGTCTCTCCGTCGTTCATTTTTACTCGAGCTAGATCGATGCCTACGACTCTGATATTCTGCAAACTTTCAAGACATTCTACATGTTTATCCAGAACGCCGACCATCATTCTTTCTCTCCAAGAATCATCAGAGTGATTCTTGGGCTTTGAAGCTCCTTTTAGATGAAGATACAAGATGGGAGTGTCGCCGTCTAGAAGTTGTGCATCTTGGTATACTCTAGAGAGAGTTGGAAACTCGTACTCAAAGACGTTTTCTTTGTGATCTACTTGTTGAGCTTTTTCATACTCGCCAAAGTTTGTTTTTAGAGATTTGTGGTTTCCTACAGTTACAATTTTTACATCAGAGAGCTTCTGTAAAAGTGATGAAGATTGCAACCTGTCGTATATCTCTCTGAAAATTTGATCTGATCTGTCAGGATCATTCGAGATCATATAGTGAATGTAGCATATCATTTCTATGACTTGCTTGCTTGATTCAATATCCATTCATAAGTCTTGACGATGCCATCTTTCAACGATGATGTAGGTTTCCAACAAAGCTTCTCTTCGATTAGCTTGTTGTCTGAGTTTCTTCCACGGACGCCTATGGGTCCCGTAACATTCTTGATGCGAATATCTTTCCCAGCCAACGATGCTACCATCTTCACAAGATCTTGTATCTTGATCATCTCATCGGATCCAATGTTGACAGGTCCTTCGAAATTAGAGTCCATGAGCTTTCGAGTTCCTTCTACACATTCATCGATGTAGAGGAAAGATCGGGTCTGCTGACCGTCACCCCACACCTCAATTTCATCACCGTCTTTTGCTTCTGCCACCTTTCTACAAATCGCTGCAGGAGCTTTCTCTTTGCCACCCCTCCAGGTTCCTTCTGGCCCGAAAATGTTGTGATATCTGGCAATTCGAACTTGGAGACCGAAGTTTCTTGAGTGCGCAAGATATAAGCGCTCACTGAAGAGCTTCTCCCAGCCGTACTCACTGTCCGGAGCTGCTGGGTAAGCTGACTCTTCACTGCACTTTGGGTTCTCAGGATCTTCTTGATTGTAAGCTGGGTACATGCAAGCTGATGAGGAGTAGAAGACACGGGGCATCACCTTGAATTTGACTACTGAGGAAACGACATTAAGGTTGATTGTTGCGGAGTTGTGCATCACATTGGAGTCGTTTTCACCCGTAAAGATATAACCTGCTCCACCCATATCTGCGGCTAGCTGATACACCTCGTCAAATCCCCTGCCCCAAGAAGTATCTGTGTGTAAGACAGAAACCACAGTAGACAAATCTCTCAAATCTCCAATGACAAACTCATCAGCTGCTGTAGAAGAATATTCTGGGTGTTTTAGATCAACGCCTCTCACCCAGTATCCCTCTCTCTTGAGACACTTCACGAGGTGTGATCCTATGAATCCACCTGCTCCACAAACAAGCGCTTTTTTCATATGATTGTTATTGGTATGCATTTATTTCTCGTAAGAGACACAGATGCTGTAGCAGTCGACCTTATTGTTAATCATATCAGTACGAATCTTTTCAATTGGAAAGATCGATCTGATATTATTGACGGTGATGTTCTTCCAATTGTGTTCTTTTATTTCACCAAACAGTCTATAGTCGTCGATTACTATGATAGACTTAGAACATGTTTGACTCAAATAGTTGTTTATTATTTTGCATTCATCGAGAACAGGACAATCATCTTTACCTCTCCCCGTCGTCCCGCCAGACCAGTGACCATCAAGCCAAAAGACTGTATTTCCAACACAAGATGAAAGTATCGACGGAAGCAAATCTACGCAATCACCCAAATAAGTTTTTACGTTCTGTAGTCTATTAAGCGACTTTTTCGATTCTTCGTAATAAAGATCGGATATCTCAATTGTGTGAACTTCTCTAAAAAGTGAACTCATCCTTGCGCTAGTCGTACCTAAATGAGTTCCCGTCTCTATAAAAATTGGGAAGTCTTCTAAAGCTGCGTTGTGACTATTCAATATGCTTGCAAGAACGTTCTTATCTAGACTTCCCATTTCTTATGACCTTCTCTTTATTAAAGAGCATCCAACAAATACATCCCAGTCTTCAAAGTCATAACATTCGTATAGACTCGATTTTCTTATCTCATTTTCATACACAGATTTGCATTCGTGTACAGGTTCTTTCGTGTCATCTATCAGAATGTTCATAGGATGAGACAGCACAGACTCGCATATTTCCAAATCTTTTAGGAATGAGATTCTAGTGTGATCGCCATCAATGAATGCAAAGTCGTACAACTGAGACTCTTTCTTTATGAGATCTATATTGGTCTTTGTTGACTCTTTGTCGTTGAATACAAGACTCGCTGAATCTACATTGTGAAGTCGATCAATATCTGGTATGTGATGTGATACTATGATCTGTCTTACATTTTTAAGACTTGAGAGATCAACATACTTTTTGATGTCGCATGTAATTAACAATCCGTCGGGCATGTAATCATCAAAGTATTTCTGAAAAACTCGAGAAGATTTTCCCGTATGTGTGCCTATCTCTAGACATACTTTTGGTCGAAAATGAACAAGTGTGCTGTATAACGCCTTCAAGTAGTAGCATTCGTCTTTTTTTGGCCCTACTCTTCTAGAAGGTTCATTGAATTCTTTTTGCTTGATAATTCTCATTTCTTTAGACGCACGGCTCTCTCTATGCACTGTGCTTTTGCATCATGTCCATAGCAATGGTGTTCGAACCATGCCTTAGATTCTATAACAGGAATATCGTTGTAGCTTAGATAATAGCAATTAGATACTTGATCGCTAGTGTTAAAGACTTTAGTTCTTACTTCTGGTGTTTCTGGAAATCTGGAGATATCGGTGACATCGACGGATATCATCTTCTCGCATAGATCGGGTATGGAGTGAGCTGATTCTACGTGTTGAGATGAGACGCCCCACGTTCCTGTGTTGTAGATTGAAAAGTTGTCTGTTCCAAATGCCCGCTTAGCTGCATACTTCTCACCCCAGTACTCGCGACCGTCGCTACAATTTCTCTCCCGCTTCCAGACAATTGCACCATCATGTTTAAGAAGATCGTCTATGGGTTTCAAGCAAGTCAAGTCGTTGTCAAGCTTCAAGACACCTTGATTCGACTCTCTTGCAAAATAGTCAAAAGACTTTATGAGAGGCCAGAAGCAGTACCAGTGTGAAGTCCACTCACTGATTAGGCTTCTTGCATCTGTGATGGTCAAGTTGTGAGTATCTACTGCATATTCATCGAGTTTTCTGATGAGCAAGTACACATCGTCTGTAAGGATCTCGTATGGAAGATGTGGGTTGTGATGAAGAAATGTTGCAATTGAAGCTGCTGAGTATGAAAAGATGAAGTCCTTGTTCTTATAAGCAGTTTCAGCCCATGGACGACCTGTCCCTTTCATCTTCGACAAATTGTAGTCGAATACTAAGCTATAGATCTTCATCTAACTCTAATACCCCTGACTGAAGGATCTATATTGTACTTCGTAAACATTTCGCTCATTACATCTGGATATTGATCAACATTCCATTTTCCTCTGTTGATTGCAGTGCAGACATAAGGATACACGATAGAGTCGTAATGGAATGCTCCAATCTTTCTCTCACCGTTGTAGACAAGCGTTCCTTTTATACCAATCTCACGAGCACCTGAGTTCCACGATTCTGACTCCAGCCACTTCTCTGATTTGACATGTCTATACAACTTGTCTATCGATGACTTCTTCCACATCGTTGCCTGCATGGAGAATGCATCATTCGTGCTCATGTCGACCTCATAGATGTCTTCCTGCACTGGTCTGTCAAGCGGTGTTGAATATCCGCATCTAATTAGACGTACATAGTCATAGTTTGTATTCGACAAGAAATCTCTGTACCTATTCAGAGCAGCATAGTCTACATCTGCAAACAATATGAAGTCTTCTTGTGAATAGATGACAAAGTCTTCTTCGATGCTCTTGAGACACGTAGTGTACTGCTTCCAGTATGGATCGCTGTCTTCGTATGTTACAAGTGTGTGTTTGGTGTGTTTCCATGCATCTCGAGAAAGCCTGTCGGAGAATGCATAGCTTTTCAAGCTCGCAGCATGCCTTGTTAGCTGACCGAAATGCATGTCCCAAACGTCTGAGTATTTAGAAGTAGTATATGTGACAATTGCGACGTTATTTGTCATGTGTCTTCTCATTTGCCTGAAGTGATGTTTGCTAGACGACCCTCGCTTCTTTTAATTCTTAGCTCGTCTAAGCTGTCATCTTCACCTGGGAGCTTCTTGTAGACGGTGGACTTATAGGGTATGGTGTCAATATTCTTGTCTTCTACGTAGTAGTACGTAGCTAATGACATTCTTCCTCTATCTTCTGGGCACTGTAGAGGGTGTGGATGCCCGTGGTTCGATTCGGTGTCTGTTCGGAATATGACTGCTCTGTTGAAGATGGGAGCGATTCTTTGACACAGACGAGTCATATCTTTGTCCCAAAGCTCTAGATGCCCTCCCCAACTTTCATCCCAAGCTTCGTTTAGATAGACTATCAAGTTAACCTTTCGAAGCATGTTAATCTCTTTGTGTATGTTGAAGTCTTGATGTACGTCGAGCTTTCCACCCTTTCTTATGTAATGAAGGCCTCCACCCCTAAGAGAAGAGTCAGACCTTAAGTTTTCGATCCCTGTGACTCTAGATAGCCACGATACGAACTCTACTCCGTTTACGCAAGAGAAGAATTGTGAAAAACAGGCAGGTAGTCGTGATATGTCGTTGAATGCTAACTTTCTCTCAAGCGGATTGTCATATACCCACCAGACGTGATCTTTTACGCCTGGAAATGTGTTGGCTAGGTCAGTAGCAAAGCTCTCTTGAAGAAAGTTGTCAATGACTATATGGTCGAACGGAGCTGCGCCCCTAAAAGATTCTTTTAGACTCTTCTCGTCAAGCAAATTCACAACATTTCTCATGTCTCTAAATCTTTCGCTATGCCGTGGTAGTAATCTACAACTTTTTCAATATGCAGAGATTCTCCTTGTACGAGAGACTCGCTTGCTAGGCTAGAGTAAGCTTCTTCATCTTTGACTAGACGTTCAACAGCATTTTCAAGATCTTCAAAGCTGTCAACGAATACATTCTTTCCTCCTCCAAATTGCTTGAAACTCTCGTAAGGAAGACAGACTGTTGGAATTCCGTAGCTCTGAAAATTGCTAAGCTTGGTTGCAGGCTTGTAGCGCAAGATCTTGCTCTGATATTCACTCTTTGAATCATCTCTGTCGAAGTAGACGATTCCTATGTCTATCTTAGAGAATGCTTCATCTAGCTGATCGTGACTAGTCACATCCTGAGATGTGAAGCTAACGTCTAGCTTTTTGCAAAGACTGATCATGCTATCTTCGTGTATTGTCTGCTCTGGCAAGCCGACGTAGCCGAGTCTCTTCGGTCTGCCTTTTAGCATATTGTGCTTCTTCAAGAAGTTGCAATTGTGGTGAGGAATGACATAAACGGGCTTGTCAGTCACTTTCTTCATCTCATTCAACATAATGTCATTATTGACGATGTAGAAGTCTATTGATTGATGTGTGTATCTGACGAAGTCGTCTTTCTTCACTCTTCCATATAAGAAATCTGTTACTGGGTTATCTGCAACGTCAAATCCTACTTTGAGACCCATCGACTTACAGAAATTTGCATGGGCAGGATCAAACTTTCTAACGTAGATGATGATGTCGTTCTTTGGTCTTGCACCCGACAATCTGTCAACATCGAGGAAATCAGATCCTTCTATGCGGTCTGATAATTGCATTCCGCGTATTATTCCAGAGCTTCTATAAGAAAATCCACAAAATGTAATCATTGTCTACACCTGAAAATTGTTGAGTATTTTTTGTGCTCTTATAGCCGCTGTATGGTATTTCATGGCGTGGTGTTTTCCATTTTCACCTATCAACCTACTAATCTCTGGGGAAGATAACAGCATCGATAGTCTGTCTATCAAGGTGGATGTATCCCAATACGAAACAGCATTTTCGAAATCACTGAAAGGATTCTCAACTACTACATTGTATCTCTGATATAGACAGCACGCGCCCGAGCCTATGGCTTCGAAGAATCTGTCACAGGTGTCTCCGCCTCCCCAGGCGTCGATGACAATTTTAGATCTAGACAGTACGCTTCTATAAGTGAGAGAATCTAAATTGTCGGCTATTACTATGTTGTACGAAGTCTTGCTTCTGAGATTCATGCACTCTTGAACTACTTCTCTTCTCATACCTGTTAGACTGTGACCAAAAACACACATAACGTCTATGTCTTTATTGACTGTCTCAGATATGTGTCGACTTGATAGACAAAATGGAAGCGGAATGATTCCTTCTTCGAGATCTTGTGGATAACACTCTCTCTTATAGTAGAAATCTGTGATGTCTTTCATGTGCTGATTAATCCAAGGATGACCTCTTCGCCTCTCTGGCTTTGACAAAGAGTCAGACATCTGACCTTCACTTGGATAACCTGTACATGTCCACTCGCTCCCATCGATGTAGGCTGTCTTGTATCTCTTCTTTAGATCGTCTAGGAGATGATACTTCGGAGGTCTATTTCCTCTAACTTTACCAAAGAAAGCTATGACAGCGTCTGCATCGTGAGTTTCAAGTATCGACTCTTCGGATGCAGCTTCTTCTATGCCATTTCCTGCATCTGATACGATTACATTGCAACCTAGATCTCTAAGACCCTCCAGTGTGAGCTCTGTTGTATAGTCTCTCTTTCTATCAGGAGTTATGGCAATGATCTTCATACTGACAGCACCTTCAAGTACATTGCATTTACTTGATCACTGTCTAGCTTTTCGTATGCAATTTTTGAAGATAGCTCGATGCGTTGTTTAAAGGCTTCTAAGATGACATCGCACACTCTGGACGGGTCTTCGAATTGAATTCCGTGTGATTCACAGACTTCATTGATGCCTCCTCCGTCTCTGTGATATACTACGGGTAGGCCGCAAGAAGAAGCTTCGATGTGATGCATTCCACACGCTTCCCAGCGTGCTGCTGTTAGATACACGTCGTGCTTTCTAAGCTCATCCGCTAGTGGCATTCCATATAGAGGCTGTATGATTTTTGTATTTGTAGGTGCGTAGCCTTTGAAGTATCTTCCGACGTATGTAAATTCTATGTCGCTTCTATGAGAAAGCTGCTTATCAAGCTCAATGTATGCATCAAATCCCTTGTTGTAGTTGTCCGACCAGTGATGTGTGACTACTCTAACTGGGCCTTCTATGCTGTTTGTTGACCTCGGGTAAAACCACTTTTGATTGCAACCATTTGTTATGACGCTGCTATTTCGACTAAATCCTCTGTCTTCATAGTGGTTTTTCAACCACGAGCTTATGAAGACAGTCTCATCAGCTATAGCCGAATTTGCCTTGATGTTGAGGTCGACTAGGAAATTTGTTCCTCTTGCTACGTCAGTATCGTTTATCCTGTGAACTACTTTTACATTTCTGCCCTTTTCTCGAAGATGTTTTTTGTAAGATATCAGATGTTCTACTCTTCCGAAACCTTCGTCATCTCGGGGGTCTAACATTAGAATGACATCGACGTCATCTTCGTACTCAGTTGTTGCTTTGTGTCCATTATGCTCCAAGTAGTCAGCTAGACCAGTAGCAAAATGGACTCCACCTCCCCAGGGTGTACGCCTCAGGTGTCTGTTGAAGAAGACTTTCACTTTCTCCTCAAGATCTTGTTGTACTCGGGAAAGTATAAATAGTCGATGTTGGTTCCCAAGAAGCAACCGGTTTTCCGGAATCAAGTATGCAATACGAGCAATCGTGACCTGACCAAATACCTGCTATCTTCATGTGTACCTTGACATAAGGTACCACACTCTAGAGAGAATTTATCAGCTTTCTATACAGCAAATAGCCGTCTGGCAGTTTCCAACTGTCGACATCGGGTATTGCAGGTTCTGCTTTTGCGAGATCGACATTTATCGCACTGCTCGGTAGAACTTGTTCGGCAATTCCAACGGGAGTTGAGATGACAGGTACATTAGTAAGTCCACATTCGATGAGTGACTGTGGACCTCCTTCGTGTCTAGCTGAAACAACATACAAGTCCAAGCACTGATAAAGCTCGTTGACTGTGCTTTGATCGGGCCTTTCGAAGTACTTGTAAGGAATGCCCATAGTCTCTAGGCGACTGATCACGTATTGTCTTCTCCAGCCTGCAAGTAGAACGAAGGGTTTCTCCGCCAGCTTTCCTACGTAGTCAGCAAAAAGATCGGGACCTTTCTCCAGCTTTGGACTCTTGAGATCGTGACCCTCAGTGTCTCTCTGAAATGATCCAATTACTTTCACACCATCTTCAGGTATGTCGTACTTCTTGCGCAGTTCTGACTTCGACTCAGTTACATTCCAGATTTTCTGATTTGCCCAGTATTTGATGAAGTGTACGGGCTTGTCTGTCATCGGACGAATAAAGTCTAGTGTCCTCTCGTTATAGACGTGATACGCAGTTGTGATCTTGTCTCTTACATCGAACTCTTGGCGTTGCTGATGTCCGAATTTCTCTGGTACTATGTGGTGCACAGTTGTGATCACCTTCTTGTCTTTCAGCGCACCACTTCTCCAGAGTCGCTCCCAACACCAGTCTGCTAGTAGCCACACAACTTGTGCATCTTTCGGGTGATGCACACTAATGTCGGAGTTGTCTTCATTCCACTCTTTGACAAACCTGTCAACAATCCAATCTTCTCGAGGTGGTAGAACGTAGACTTTGTTCATGGTATCTTCTTTAGTAAATCTTCGAATATTCTAATGTAGTTACTTGCACTTGTTTCTATCGATAAGTCTGGGTGGTCACCCAGGTCGTTCTTCGATGGTAGGATACCTACCTGTGTCACGTCAATAGGAGGGGGCGAGTCGTAGTCTTTCAGCTCGTAGTTGTACTTCACGTCTTCGCGAAGGACAATGCCATAGTCTCCCACAATCTCTCGTGTTCCTCCGTCTTCTGTGCAGATGACTGGTGTTCCTACGGACAGGGACTCTACTACGGTGTTGGGACAGTGGTCTAGCCACGCGAGGTGTAACATCCAGTCCGATGCTTCGAAGACTTGCATGCACACATCGTGAGGCTGGTTTCCCACTACGTACACGTCAGACTCGCCACCGTTGTGTCCGTTAGATCCCATGACAATGAGACACGCTGTGGGATAGTGGGTCTTGAGGTGTCGAAAGAGACGGATGTTGTCCTTCAGTCTCTTCTGAGGATGCCAGTTCGCAGAACACACGAAGATCTTCTCGTGTTTCTCTCTGAGGAGACCCATCTGAGCCTCTACAGCGTCAAACTTCTTGTAACTGTTTGAGGCGCCGTTTGAGACAACTGAACCCTCTCGAGGAGAACCCCACCAGGTAGTCGTCATGTTTCTGTCAAACTGAGACTGCCATATGACATGGTCAGCTTGGTGATAAATCTGCTTGATGTTTGAATTCTTGTGGTGGAACTCGTCAGGTGCAAACCATATTCCATCTAGACGTTGTACTGTTCGCTTTGCAAGTTGTCTTCCCGAAGGCTCTATGAAAATGAGAGAGACGTCTGCATCTTTTCCACTGTCTAGAGCGACAGTGTGACCTCGCTTGACAAGCTCTGTTGTTAGTCGAAATGCAAAAGAGTTAGGACCACTTCTTGATGCTGGGTCGACATTGTCGACGTGTACCTTCAAGACCGCCTCTTGACAGCACCGACGAAGATGTCGCCATAGGGTGTTCCATTCATCATCGTAGCAAGAAGAGCTAGCTCCTTTGTTGGGATATTTTCTATCTTGGCACGCTGGGTGAAGATGTTAGGATCTAGCTCCATGGGACCTGATGACGTCTGTACTGTCACACTGTCATAGTACATTTGCGACAGCAGGTTCACTGACTCATTGCTAAGCGGCGTGTTAGCCTCTTTCACTATCTCAGAAAGAGTAAAGAAGATGTCTTGGTATATCTCTGAGCAGGTAGACGTGTCAAGCTTTTGTTCTTTCCTCCACTGCAACCTCTCTACCAGAAGCTTTGTAATCGTTTCGTTTACGGTAGATTTCATTCTATGTAACCCCTTTTCCTCAAGAAGACAGCTTCGTCTCTCTGAAACCTGGCGTCATCAGTTTGATAGGTCTCTGGGACGTCTTTGATAGTATAGTGGTACATCACTCGCGGTAAGAACAAGCGTTTCTTTGCTTTCTTGAGAACGGGAAGATAGATTGCTTGATCGCCGGCTCTACGAATGTAGTTGCCATCTTCCCCTCTAAAGTTCTCGTCTTTGACGTCATTGATGAGGCTCTTTCGAAACGTCTTCAGATGACTTGAAACCCAAGGAAACACATAAGGATCAGCATCTTCAGGCATGGGACCGCTGATGTTCTTGTCGCTAAAGCTCCACCGATGAGCAGTCCAAAGAGCATCACATCCTGTCTGTTGATAGGTCGAGTCTATGATTGCTAGCGCATCCAGATCGGTCAACCAGTCATCAGCATCTATCCTGCAGACGATGTCGTTATCATCGCACATCGAGATGCCATGAAGAACATTTGCAACTTCCCACTTCTTCTCTGAGTTGTGAATGATCTTGATCTTGCCGTAGCCGAAATTTCTAAACGAGTAGATAATCTCGTTGCAACGCATAGAATCGTTCTTGTCTGAAACGTCATCTAGTATAATGATTTTCCAGTCTTCGTATGACTGTCCATAGAGTGAGTGTAAAAGTCTCTCAAGCGTCTTGGATGCATTAAACATTGGACACACAAACACGAATCTATTACCAGTCATTGCTAATGATTCCCTGTTTTGTCAATAGGACTTGACCGTAGTCTATCTTATCGTCAGGTAGTCTTCTATCATCAAAGAATATTCTTCTATCTCCTATGATCAATTCTTTTGAAGGATCTTCGATAGTATCGATCAATTCTCTGCATTGAATTCCCGGGTCGTTCTTTGTTGGTAGATGATAGTCATCAAATAGAAGACACTTTTTCCACTTGTTTTTAGTCATCTCCCAGTCAAATTTTGTTCCCTCATATGAGTGGTCTCCATCGATGTATATGAGATCATATTCTTCTCTAATAGATGGAAGAACATCTCTTGATGTTCCATTCATAAAAGTTATATAGCTGAACCATTTTTGAGGAAATACACTTTTTAGACTCTGAATTAGGTTTTGATCGAAATTAGGATCAATTGTGTGTATCTTCCCTTGTATACCAAGCTCATCAAATGTTTTTGCAGCACAGAAGGTAGAATATCCTCTACCAAAACCTATCTCTAAAACTGACTCAATCTTATAGGTCTTGATAAGAGTACTGATCAAAATTCCTCTTTCGTAATTCGATCTATAGAAGGCCCCTACTTTGTTATAGAGATCTGACCCCCTATCTCTCATTCTTTCTGCTGTAAATTTTCCAATATAGTCAAAATCTCCAAGTGGAATGCTTGAGACACTTGTTCCCAATTCTTCAAGCTTCTTCCTTATGTCTATAATTTTCATTAGGTTCCTTCTCTCAAAGAGCCATTAGATTTGGTTGACTTCTACCGCACTTGATCGAAGGTATATTCTGACCATTCCACTTCTGATGCCAGATCCAACCTCCCGTCTTTTCTGCTAGTTCTTTCGCACGGGCCTCGATCATCTCTTCTGTCACTTCAGCCCAAGGTAGATCAAACATCATGTTCGTCTCTGCAGTGTCTTCGAGAGACTTGTTGAACAGAGAGTTCCAGTGACGTGTCCAGTAGTCACGATAGAGTCTCATCTTTCTGGGAATGTCAAACCAAGAATAGTGGTGTACGCCCGGTAAGTTTTCTACGACGGCATTGAACCACGTCTCATACTGCTTGAGTGCTGCGGCGTTGCCTGACATAGCAGCTAGCCTCAACTTTTCAGAGTCTTCGTTGTGGAAAGTAAGGTGCGGTATACGTTCTCCTGACTCTGTGTGGATCAGATCACAACCGTCTGTTCCACTCGAAGCATAGACGTCTCCATTTCCATCTTTGGCACGTAGCTCTACGGGAATTCCGTGAGTTATGTACGACTGGTTTCTGCTGAGACGCCACTTCCAGGGCTGTATGTCGACACGAACTTTTTCAGAGCCGCCCCAATACTCGACGACAGGGAGCGATATAAGATCAACGTTCTTAGGCATCTTGCTACACAAGTCAGACACCTTCGAGAAGTCGTCTTCGTGCACTATCTCATCGGAATCCATCTGCCAGCAGAACTCTCCCATGCACATCTTCCTAGCCTCGGCCTTCTGCATGCCATCGAACACAGCATGACGTGGATGTGACCAGTCTCTAGCAATGAACTTGACCTTGACCTTGGAAATCTCATTGAGCTTTTCCATAGCATCTCGAAGTTTGATCCCATCGGGACCGGTCTCCATACTAAGCATGAAGTCTTCTCGACCTTTGCCGTCTAGACCGCTGTTCTCCATCTGAAGCTGAAAGAGCTTCTCGGGTGTCTCATCAGTAGATCCTCCATCGACTACGCATACCTCATCACAGAACTGCATCATGGACCTGATGCTCTGCTCGAACGGATAACCTTGTGTTACGCAGTTGTATGTCGTTGTGTAGCCTGAGATCGTCGGCTTCTTATCCATGAGGTGTCGAATCACGTTCCAGAAAGTTGTAGGAGCTGCATATAGATAGTCGTGAATGCTGTCGATGTCGTCGGTTGCAAACCACTCTTCGTCTCTGTGCTGAACGTTGTCATTCAGCTCGAGCTTACATCCTAGCAACTTCGCTTCGATGACCATTCGAGGACAAGTGTCTGCGCCGGCTGGCAGATAAACAAAACCCTCAGCTGCTGCAAGCTTAGCTAGCGTCTCATCGTATCTCAAGTTCCAAATGACTTGAGCATCTTTGCCGTTGTCTTCGCACCACTTCTTGGCAGCCTCTGCCCCCTTTACCCAAGAGTCAGAACCAAGGACAACCCAGCCCTTACGTTCGTTCTTTGAAGCAGCTGTTCGTAGGATCTGGATGGTGCCCAGAGTATTTTTTGAAAATACACTAGATAGTACGATGTTGTCTTTCTCAGACAAGAACGGAAACAGTTCCAGATATCTTTGCTTCTGCTTCTCTGACATCCACCACATGCACAATGAACCGTAATAGAAAGCAGAGACCAGCTTTCCCGATAGGTTGTTCTGGCAGTCACACTTATCACCAGTAGATGCTTCATGCTTCTCTGGTGATCTATACTTGCAATACTTGTAGTCGTACTCTAAGACCGAGTACTTAAGGTTCGCAATGATGCTGGGGATTAGCTCGGGATTAATCTGTGAGAAATTTCCGAAGAGCCACGTTTTAGCTACGCCTTGTGACAGGTGAGCTAACTTCACATCTCTTGAGTGCAATTTCTGAATTTTGTAGGGAGATTCCTGGATGAGAGCTTCAGTTGTCAGCTCTGCACCGCCGACGTAGTCTTCTTCAAAAAGATCGGAAACAAATATGATATCTGCATCATCGCGTATTAATTTGTTCGGATCTACGAACACTGCGTCTCTGAAATTTGCCATTTCTCTGAATTCCTATTTTTTCTTTAAGACTTAAAATTCTTACTATTTAAGAGAGGAATCTACTTAGTCGCCCGGAGAATGTACATGGCAAAAAGACTTTCTGTTCGTCCTATTGCAGTTACGAACCAGAAGATAGAACAAAAGAAAGAGTCAGAGCTGCTCGAGGAGATTCAGCGAAAGATAACGTCTAGCGCAGCTCTCAACGGTGGATTTGATACTCTTCTATTCAAGATTGATAAAATCGAGCAATGCCAGGGACAAATAGTCACAAAAGTCGACAAGATACACGACTCGATCTACGATCCTATCGATGGAATCTTTGCCAAGATCGGAGCTGCTAAGATTGAAAACGCTCAACAACACGGTGAGACGTCACAGAAGCTAGCAGAGCTTACTGAATGGAAGAAACACCAAGAAAAGTCAGACACGAAGCACGAGCAAAATGTCGATGATAATGCTGACAAGATAGTTCAGCTAGAAAAGACCGTCGACCATCTTACAAGATCAAAAGATCAGGCTGGATCGATCATCAAGTGGATAGTAGTAGCCCTGGGCGGAGGAGCAATTACGCTCATCTTCAATTGGATTGAGAAGCACATGTGATCTTGTTCAATACACAGATTTGTCGTATGATAGATGAGTGAACAAAGTAGAAGCGTCGCTACAAGAAATTAGAAGCTTCATAGAAAATTCAAAATCTGTCACGTCTGCACTTTCAGTAGAAGGTGACAATTTACGTCTTAGAAGTAGATTACAGATATTCTTTGATAAGAAATACAGAGACAAAAGCACAGCAGGGGTCTATCAAACGCTTCTAGCATATGCTTCGAAAGCAGAGACGACGTCGGCCGGAGCCGGCATTCAGTTACTCAAGCTTGTAGCTGGTGCACCTTATGAATCAAATGCCATAAATGCCATAAATGCCATAAATGGCATTACTCGGGATAGAATAGAAGAAAAACTATTCTTCGTAGGACTTCGAAAGAGAGAGGTCGACATGTTTCTTTTAGCATGTGACATGTCTTCTCTCACCGGTAAATTGTCTGTTGTAAAATCCAGATCACTAGCTTCATTTGTAGAAGCCACGGATGGATACGTATTTAGCTTGCCTGTGCTGCTAAAACAGACCGGTCTTTATAGGAATGCAACAGTTCTTTGCATCGATGGTTACGTAGAAAACATCAGTGAAATTCATCACATTCTTGAGTATCTTGCCGAGAACAAAGAGACGTGCATGCTCTTCGTTAGGGGACTATCTGATGATGTTCTGAATACCATCAAGGTCAACAATGACAGGGGCATATTCAAGATCATACCGATAAGAGTGCCTTTCGATGTCGATAATGCAAACACCATGGTAGACATCGCAGTCGTATGTGGTACAGACGTCACATCGAGTCTTAAGGGGGACTTAATGTCTGCAATAGACATGAAGAAATCACCTGCAGTAGATGAGATATCAATTCGTGATGCTGCTGTTGTGATAAAGAACAGACGTACAGCGCAGAGAGTCGAAGATCACGTTCAGAACTTAAAGAAGATGATACAAGATCGACCTGAGATAGAGAGCATTCTCTCCAAGAGATATCGATCTCTCACGTCTTCGCACGTCACGATCTATCTATCGAACGACGCAATGTATGAAGCAACTCGTCAGAAATTCGACGAAGTCATTCGATGGCTGAGCCATGCTCTTCTGTGTAGAGAAGATGCAACAGAAGTAGCTAAGCGCCACTATGAACACTTCATGTCGACAATAGAAAGCTGTACAGCGATCGTCTAAGTTTACACTGTTGACTATAGACCTACTATTGTGCTATGAAGACCTCCGATAAGATTGTACACGACACCAAGCTGATAATCGACAGCGTGAAAGACACAATAAGCAACAACCTCATAACAGCATCGAAGACGGGTCTAATAGACATAAGAGAAGATCAGCTATCAAAGCTGGTCAACTTAGTTTCAATTTCAGCTGGAGAGGGATATCAGAAGGCAATTCGTGTCTTTCAGAAGTCAGTTGATAATCACATCGTCTCAGAGCACAAGACCGTATCCAAGACGGCGAAAAACAAGTAATGGCTCGAGGTCAGCGACATCTCATTAAATGTCGATGCGTCTTGCCGACGTTCAAGGGACGAGTCGATCCCCCAGCACACAGATTCATAGTTTTTTCTGTCATCAACGATGACGATACAGTAGTTTCTAAGTTTGCGCAGTGTAACAACTGTGGTGTCATACACAAGATCACAGACATATGCACGTCGACTATAATGACCGGTCGAGAGAACATGTCTTCGATCTTAACGATAGAAGACATAAAAATTGGTCTGCCATCAAACTTAGTTGACATCTTAGAGAGAAACAACGTCGACACATCAGTCTGGGAGCAGGCAAAGTTTATCTTGGAGAACAAGCAGTGGGGAAACTTCATACTGCTTGCTCAAGAAGAAGATGCAGGAGTGAAGCAAGGCAAGTACGCCGTCATTATGAGTGAGACTTTCTTTAAAGTTGAGTCCTTTGCAAGAGAAGAGGTAGTCATACTATGAGCACTGAGTTTTTTGGTCAGACAGCTTCTGAGAAGTTGGCTGCTGACAACAATGCAGCTCGACAGATCGTCAGAGAGATTAACATGTTCGGCATCAATGATAGACAGAGATGGCTGATAATTCATCTACTGTCTCTTGAGATCGAGAACGTCGAAGAGATGAAATCTGTGACAAAATTCATATCAGACTTGAAGGGAAAAGACATGTTTGTGTCGAGAGTCTTCTCGGAAGAAACCCCACCAGACCCTGAACAGGAGATTGTGTAATGGGAAGATCATCAGCTACGATAGAAGCGAAGAGGCGATCGCCTGGACACAATGAAGGTCCCGAGGGTGTTCAGATACAGCACATCGCTTCGGGTGACACTGCACGGATTGTAGTCTTGGCGGGAGACGTCAATGAGCAGTCAATCACGATCGTCGTAGCACAGCTTCTTCACCTTGCATCACAGAACAACAAGCCGATTCATCTCATCATCTCGACATACGGCGGTTCTGTTGATGAGATGTTTACTCTTTACGATACGATCAAGTTTTTACCATGCCCGATTCATACGGTCGCATTGGGCAAAGTGATGTCTGCCGGTGTTCTCTTGCTAGCATCTGGTGCCAAGGGGCACAGGATGATAGGAAGATCTGCGCGTCTCATGGTCCATCCTGTCAGCGGCGGCGCCGGCGGAAACATCTTTGAGGTGATAAATGACACGAAAGAGATGAAGCGTCAACAGAACCAGATGATAGAAGCGATTGTGAAGGAGACGGGATCATCTAGGCACGAGATAGAGAGACTCATGAAAGTTGGTCATGACGTCTACATACAGCCGCAGGAGGCTATAAGACTGGGCATAGTTGATAAGATCATTGGCGATAACTCATGAAGCTATGAGTGTAATCTTGTCCAACATCACTGTAGTGTCCTCCTGATGCCGCTTCACAAATACGACCAATATTTTCCCTTCACAAAGATGAGAGACCAGCAACGTCGAGCAATCGAGTTTGCTATCGATGCCTATGAGAGTGGAAAGAAGTACGTTCTACTAGAAGCAGGTACTGGACTCGGCAAGTCTGCTATCGGTATTACAGTAGCAAGATACATGGAAGCGCACGCTCCGTCTGTTAGGAATGCAGACGGAGAATTAATGACAGGTGCATACGTCATCACGACACAGAAGATTCTACAAGAGCAGTACATGGATGACTTCGGTCCAGCCTCAGGTAAGAATCTGATACGAACCATCAAGTCTTCTTCTAACTATAAGTGTCAGTTTTACACTGATCAGTCTTGCGGACAGTCGCGAAGAGTACTTGCACAGCTAGGAAAGCAGCTAAACGGAACAGAGTTTCAGAAGAAGTGTAAGACCAGCTGTCTATATGCTCTAGAAAAGCAAGACTTTATTGAGTCACCTATCTCTATCACCAATTTCTCTTATTTTCTTGCAGAGACAACGTATGCAGGAAAACTTGAACCTCGAGCCCTGCTCGTAGTTGATGAATGCCACAATACAGAGACAGAACTTGGTAAGTTCGTAGAGGTCACATTCTCTGAAAAGTTTGCTCGCGACGTCTTGAAGTGTAAGGTTCCAAAGCTTGACTCACAGTCCGCAGTGTTCGAATGGATTCGAGCAGGCTATAAGAAGAGTCTCAACAAGTATGCGAAGGACCTCGACAAGAACCTGGCAAAGCTATCAGGCGACATTGAAGGATACGGAGAGTTCTCGAAGCAAGCAGAGATGCTTGAGAAGCACATTGGTAAGGTAGAGCAGTTCATCGAAGTCTACAGAGATGACAACTGGGTGATGAACATTGCATATCCGCAGGAAGGCAACAGAAGAGGAGCACGAAAATTCGAGTTTAAGCCCATCGATGTAGGCCCTTATAGTACGTCTGTGTTCTTCAAGAGCGGAGCAAGAGTCTTGTTAATGTCGGCCACTGTTGTCGACAAGGATGTGTTTTGTAAGTCCATTGGGTTACCCACAGATGAAGTCGCCTACCTTCGAATGCCTTCACCGTTTCCTGTTGAGAATCGACCCATCCATTACATACCCGTAGGAAGCATGTCAAAGGACAACATCGACAAGACACTTCCTGTCCTGGCTGAGGCTGTCAAGATGTTGCTTAATAAGCATCCGGCCGAGAAGGGCATCATCCATTCGACAAACTATAAAGTTGCAAAGTATCTGATCGACAACGTTAGGTCGAACAGGCTTCTAACACACGACTCTAACAATAGAGACGAAGTTCTCCGAAAGCATGTCGAATCTTCCGAACACACTGTTCTCTTGAGCCCATCAATGATGGAGGGCGTAGATCTATCCGACGATGCATCCAGATTTCAGATCTTGTGTAAGGTTCCGTTTCCTTACCTAGGAGATCTAGTGATCAAGAAGCGAATGGATAAGAATAAGTCATGGTATCCATATATGACTGCAAAGTCAGTCATTCAGTCTTTCGGTAGGTCTATTAGGAATGAGAAAGATCATGCTGTTTCCTACATCTTGGACTCTGATTGGGACAAGTTCTATACAAGAAGCATTCACATGTTTCCAGAAGACTTTAAAGCCTCATTTGTGAAGTGATAGTTGTGAAGTGATAGTTTACTCCTTTAATGCCTGTGTTACATTTCCTGCAGGAGGTTTATCTTTCAAATGAGTGATTCAAGTGTTGTACTTACAAAGTGGTCTGAGCTCAAGTCTCTCGTAGAGGCTCTTGAGGTTGACGTCTTGAAGAATGGTGAGAAGGGCGTAGCAGCTGCCGGCGTACGCGCACGCAAGGGTCTTCGCCACCTTCAAGGCGTTGCCAAGGAGCTTGTCAAGCTCACCCTTGAGACGGACAAGGCTAACAAGACAGAGAAGTGACACAACGAGACCCCATGCTTCTTGGCATGCTGGGTCTCGTTCTATATTTGCAGCCAGGAGATACATACAATTATGAGCAGACAACACCAGATGATACTAAGAGAGTTAGCACAGAAGAATCTCGATCCCAAAGCGGCATATGTCGCAGGAAAGAGCGGACTTGTGCCTCTCAAGCAAAAGGCTATTCTTTCGACTTCTGCTGAAGAAAAAGTAGAGATTGCTACAGAGATAAAAAATATTTCTGCACAAACGCCGCCTGTTGTTAAAATAGGCGAAGAAAAAGTCGAAGTAACAGTACCTGATCTTCAAGTACAAGTCGAAGAATCAACAGCCGCAACTATCACCGAGACGACCTCTGAGTTAGAAGCCGTGCAACCAGAGACGCATGAGCCGACTGAAGTTGCTCAAGACAAGCCAAAGAAGAAGTTTGGCAAGAAGTCTGCTTAAAGAATGTGCTTCTTTATCTTCTGATAGACATTCTTTTCAATCTGACAGATTCTCATTCTAGTGAGTCCATAGATCTTGCCAATCTCTCGCAAGGTCAGTGGGCCTTTTTGTGTTGTTAGCACTACACAGTTCTTCTCCTGTGGATATTCGATCCACTGTTGACATGTCTTTCTCATGCAAGGCAAGCCTTGTCTGTCAACAGCCTCATAACACTTGACTCCCGTTACAACGGGTAGATGCTTCTTTCCTATTTTGTCAGTACTCATCGGTGTTAGATGGTATAATTGTGCTTAGAGATCTTCTTGTTCAAAGACGTCTCATAATTCATGACAAAAACTTTCATCTTGGACACGAATGTCCTTCTCAGTGATCCTAAGTGTCTCAATAACTTTCAAGACAATAACCTCATCGTTCCGATGTTGGTACTTGAAGAGCTAGACAAACACAAGAGCAGATCGGACGAAATTGGTAGAAACTGCAGAGAAGTCAATCGGTCTCTGGATGACCTCTTTGCAGGACGCGACGCTGTCATAGGTGTGAAGCTTCCTTCCGGTGGAATTCTTAGAATATTGTCATCTGGCCCCGAGTACACCATGGGTCTCCCACCAGAGCTGAAGTCAACGACGTCCGTTGATAACATGATTCTTGGATTTGTCGATGGATACAGGAAGAACGTTGATCCCAACGTCATCCTCGTGTCCAAGGACATCAACGTTCGAATAAAGTGCTCTGCCCTTGGAATATCTGCTCAAGACTACCTTTCTATGAAAGTAGCGGACAGTACAGAGACGCTGTATACGGGCGTAAAAGTTATCATTACGGACCTTAGCGTCATCGAAGACTTCTATGCAGGTATCTGTCCTGAAGCTACGATCGTCACAGACAAGTGTGTTCTACCGAATGAGATAGTAGTCCTCAAGAACGTCGATGGTGAAGGTAACACAAATAGCTCAGCTCTAGCTCGCTTTCAGAATGGGCGTCTGATGCCCTTGAAAAAGATCGAAAAAGTCTTTGGCTTATTCCCTAGGAACAAAGAGCAGAAGTTCTCTATCGATCTTCTGATGGACCCAGACGTCAAACTCGTGACTCTCACAGGTCGTGCAGGTTGTGGCAAGACTCTGATTGCAATGGCCGCAGGACTCGAGCAGCTTGAGTCGATCGGCGATCAGCAGAGATATCAGAAGTTAATCGTGTCACGCCCTGTTCAGCCTGTCGGTAGAGACATCGGATTCCTACCTGGTACGCTGGAAGAAAAGATGGAGCCTTGGATCTCTCCGATACGAGACAGTCTCGAATTCTTGCTTGGTGCCTCACGAAAGAATAAGAATATTAGAAAGAAGAAGACAGAGGAAGGTGCTACTGGATTTCATGATCCCTACCTTGAGCTTCTACAGTCAAGAGGTCTACTAGAGATCGAGGCCATATCTTTCATTCGTGGTAGGTCTATTCCAAACGCTTTCATAGTGATTGACGAGGCTCAGAACTTGACGCTGCACGAACTCAAGACGATCATCACACGTGCCGGTGAAGGAACGAAGATAGTTCTGACAGGAGACATCGAGCAGATCGACAACGTTCATGTTGACACTTTCACCAATGGACTTACCTATGCCGTTGAAAAGTTCAAAGAATACGACATTGCAGGACACATCACTCTCCTCAAGGGAGAGAGAAGCGACCTCGCAACGCTTGCATCTAAGATTCTATAAAGCGGTCACGCCTCGCTCATCGACGTATATTTGAATATGAAGAGAGTCTGAGACTAAATGAGCGGAATCTTAGATCCAAAGTCACGTGTAATCGATGCGGTCTTCACTGTCGAGGGAAGGCGACAGCTTTCGGAAGACCGTTTTCAGATAAAGTACGTGACATTTACAGATGCCGACGTCGTCTACCAGCCAGACGCTGCTGATGGTCACATTGATCCTGCAGGAAAGATCTATCTCGAGGCATGCAATCTTCCTCAAGACAGGATCGTGTTTGAGACAGACACACGCGGTGGAGGAATTAAGTCTATCAATCCCGACGCTTCTGTCTTCAGCAATGCTATGCCTTCGATGAAGAGTGCTTTCACTGTCGGAAATTTTGTTGGCGGAGAGATGTTGACTTCAGAGTATCAGTACAAGCCTCGACTGTTAACAACCCCCATTAAGAGCGTTGAATATTCTACATCTGACGGATTCATATATTCAGATCCAGTTGGCGGTGTCACCGCTAGTATATTTTTCGATCCCTTTAGCCGCATACCTCTGACTTTTGAAGACCCAGCAAACACATTTCCGGGAAACGGCCCGTATATTTCCACGATAGGTGTCTCAGACGATCCGTCATCCGACGTTGTTGCTACTAGAATCAGCAATGCAATAAATGCCATGTCTGCATCCACAGGTGCAGGACCCAAGATCTTCACGACCACCCAGGGAAGCTACGTCTTCTTCGACTATCCAGGTCTAGGCAACATCAATCTTCAATATCTCGGGCAGCTTAAATCTGATCAGTTCTCACTCCTCGATACTGTCTCAGGAGGTAGAAGAGTTGAGGAACAGATAGTCGGAGACGAATTCTTGTCACAGATTTCTGGCCAACTTACGGCTTCTTTTGACAACTTCTTGGGACTTAAGACTTTGGCCTCCATAGACTTTCAGAAGAACGATCAGAATTTTACTCTGTCATCTAATACCGTTTCTTTCTCACTAAGTAACATACCTCCTGCGTATAAGTCTGCCATTGAAAGAAGTGATGTCGACATATCACCTTCGATATTTTTAGACGATAAGTTTAGTAACTTGCCCGAGTATCGATACTTGCCGCCGATCTTGAAGACAGATGAAGGATCGCTTAGAGCAAAATTCAAGAAGCTAACATCGAGAGAGTACAGCAAGACTGACATCCCAGCACTACTCGATAGTCCCGTTTCCGAAGTTGCAACACTCGCTAGCAGCTATCTACTAGGAAATTACCCAGCATTTGGTAGAAACACACCGATGCAGTTTACAGGAGACGGCGGCCTGAAATCTAGGCTAGATAAGTACGGACCTTCTAGCAAGTCATCGATAACTTTCGACCAGACCTCTCTTGGAAATAGACTTCTCGGCCAGTTTTTCGAAGTCGTATCTGATGGAACAGTACACACTGTTAACAAGCTTGACATGGTCGACTACGGAAGCATAAAGTCACCAGATGGAACGAACTTACGCGTCTTCTTTTTAGGCAAGCGACTATTGGATAAGATGAACACATCAGTATTCATCAACATGTTTACTCTGATTTATTCTCAGCAGTCTACGAACCTATGACGGATAATCGATGACAAGCAGCATAAAGAACAGCAAAGACTCAGCTACTAATCACGGCGCGATAGAGATGAGCGAAGAAACTGCTCTCAGTATCAGAGACTACGATGAGACGCTACAGACTGTCGACCTTGACGTGAGCTTCAAAGTACCAAGCTATAATTTTTTGTGGAATGGTTACTACTATTACAATGAAGGTCAACCGATAAAAGATGTCGGAAGAATCGACCATGACCCAATAAACCCACCTACAAACCTCTGTTTCACGAATGTGACGCTTAAGATAGAGAGACGTCTCACGCCCCGAGAGGTGCAGATAAATAAGGTTGCGGCCGCGGCCGCAAATAGCATTCTTGCAACTCACGATGCCAACTCTTTGAAGCAGCAAGGTCTATCGGATACATACCAGGGGATATATGAGACTGCTTCTGGTAGCCCGGGACGGGAAAAGCTGCTAAAGAGAGCTCTTGCAGGCGCCGAAGTACTTGATAAAAAGTACGAGACAGTCCATGAAAGCAATTACGACATAAGGAACACTGTCAGAGACGCATCTGTCAGTTATTGGACATCTCCAAGGCTAGTAACAACTTCTAATAACTTTGCTCAGAGTCTGATCTCTCCTACGAGACCAACAATCAACAGCGTAGACCAGACACCATTCAGACCTCAGGTGTCTTTTAGTCTCAAAGATAGCACAGCGATAGAGCTCAACAAAGCAACTCTTGAGTCCCCCAGCCCAGTAGACGCTTCGCCATCTCAAGTCATGAACATGACTTATGGTGTAAGCACGGCTTACGACCTCGGCATGCTTAATTCTTTTAGAGCTTTGACAAGAAACAACAGAGTTCTCAGTGGAATGACAAAATACTGCTTTGTCGACTCGCCTGATGGACCCTATGACGACAGGTACAATGTCGTTATCGGCAAGAACGTTAAACAAAAAGTCGATATATCTCTTGTTGTCTCAGGAGTCAAGATACCAAATAAGTCAAGTACTTATAGAATTTCAGTATACGCCTGGAATCAAGCACCAGGAAAGCCAATCACGAGCGGAAACAAACCGTATACACAGAAAAAGTCCATCGATGTGTCGCTAGACAGTCTAATAGATTCTTTCGAGTCTATGCAGTATGAGCCGAATGCAAGTCTTTCATATCCCGCACAAGACAAGAGTATTTTTTCAATATCTGTCGATGGACTAGCAAAGCGAAGCCCGTATCAGTCGTCAAAATATTTTCAGAGAGAAAGCAGCAGAGTCTCTAAGTTCAATGTGTATGTGAAGTCCCTTGGAAAAGCAGCTGCAGGTGCTCGATATGAGTTTGTAGGATCACTTCAAAATAAGCAAAGCGGCCTCTATAGTATCAAAACACAGCTAGGCTTAGTTAGAGTAATAGCAGTCGACGACAAAGGGCAAGAGTCGAAGAAATACAGAGACTTTGTCGTCGGCCGCGGGTACTCTTACTTCTCTGAGCTAGTAATAGTTCCTTCTTACTCTCGAGCTTCTGCTATGGGTAACAGTGTTACCATAAACGTGTATGGAATTCCAAGCGATGCAAAATTAGTCATCAAGCGAAGGTCATTTCCGGAGACCTCAGTGACAGACGCATATCCTGAGATTACACGGGCTTCGTCTAGAGTCGTTGTATATAGTGGAACTACTGACTCAAAGACAGCGGGAAGTCTAACTGTGGCAGACGATGTAAGCTCATTGGCTGGCAAAGGCTACCTAGAATACAATGCATATTTACACGATTTATCTGGTGCACTTCTAACAGTTTCTAACATTGCAACGATTAGAACTCCGCACAGAGACGTCGAAGGATTGGCCAAGTCGGTTAAGTCTGTTACAATAGATCAAGGCTCAGCTTCTTCAACCATCAACGTTGATGGTACACGTGACATATCTTTTGATATTACTACTTCTTTGAACGATACCGACTCAAGGTCAGTTGTCAAGGAAGCGATACAGAACAACACGTCGATGTCAGGGATAGATACTACAAGTATTGTCAATAAACCATCAGATTTGTACGACTTTCTGATAGTACATGAGGTGGTTCGAACAAACCTTAGGACGGGAGAGAGATACTCGTTTCCATACATCACTTCAGGTAATACAGAGACAGCAAATTTCAGAGATGCAGCAGACACCAGAAGCAAGAAGTCTATACCACCTGCTGTCACGTCAGATAGATACGAGTATCAAGTCTTTACTTACATTAAAGATCCACTGTCTGCTCTAGAGAAGTACATCACCGTTGGGAAGAAAGACGACGGTAAGTCGGAGTATTTCTACACACCCATCAAGTGGAACAATCCTAAAGTCGTAAATACGTCTACGACATACCCAGAAGATGACAACAACAATCCGCTCATATATGACAGCTTTGAGACCTGGACACCAATAACTCAAGTTCCTTCTTACGTCATCGATGCTGCTTCTATATACGCGGACGTGACAAGTGTAAGAGCCCTGAGACTTACCAGAGAAGCTGTAAAGGTAAGTTGGGACGTATCGATAGCTAACAGCATTGTAAGACAGACAAGTAATCCCAAAGTTTTTTACGATTCTTTCTTAGTATTCAAGCAAGTCAATGGTCGAAATGGCGTCAGGAAATTCGTAGGAAAGACGAACGATACTTTCATCTATGACTACTTATCGCCAATGGGACCGACAGGAATTACAGACCCAAACGCAGACCTAGGATACGTCTATTACTGTGTGATACCGATATTAGAAGATCTCACGATAGACAAAACGGCCTATTCGAATCAAATTCTCGTATCGCCAGACGATGGCTTCTTTAATGATTCTGGTTTTAAACTGTCTGAACAGATACAATTTGCTACAATTATAGAGTAAACATCCATGTCTAATCCTATAGAGTACAGCACGGGAGCTCTCGCTTCTCAGCCCCTTCAGACTGAAGGATTGTCTAGTGCTGATTTAGTCCGACGGGTGCTAACCCTGTCTACCGCCGCGACATCTCTTGCGGACCCAATAAAACCACCACCTCCTTCACCTGCACCCGATGTTTCTCCACCCCCTGCCCCTGTAATTGGCAGCGAGGATCTGACATCAACTGCCTCAGCTCCTCAGATAATTCTATCAGCTGACTTCATTCCGATATATGGAGAAGACGGTAGACCTAATTCGACTCATGATGCTCTTTACATTAAAGAAGTTGCCAAGTCGATAACTACCAACTTAACTTCTAAAAAGCTATCAGCTAGCACAACAGCCCAAAAGTACGTTAATTCTAACGTCGGATTCATATTAAGCGCTTCGCAAGTTGACAAGTCCTTCATATCTACTGCGCTTAAAGACTCTTTAGAAGTATCAAGAGCCTTATCTATAAGAAACTACAGCATTTCCGACACCAACGGGGTCACTAGCAATCCTTTTGTTGACTATCTTAAGCACAAGGGTTTCGATAAGAAGGCTTCAGATGGTAGCAGTGTAATTGAATCATTTCTTTCAACTAAATTGTGGCAACAGTCACTGATCGAGATGAAGAAAGACTTGATATTCTCTTCACACTTTCTATCCAATGGAAGTAAGTCAGCAGTTCGAAGCATCGCCGGCTCGAGAGACGCCGGTAGTCTAACAGCCCCAGACAATCTCCTCGACGCTGACGGAACAGATACAATAGAATCTTATCGATACAGACTTGGAACATTGCCTTCTTCGCAAACACAAATTACTGCTATAAATGGTAAACTCTTGAAATCTCAAGGGCAGCCACAATCACAAGCTTCCGCAGCTTCTCAAACGCTTCTACAATTTTCTTTATCTAGCATTGGTGATTTGTACGAACAGTCGAATGACAGCAGTATCGATGCACATATCATAAATCCTATTAAAGAAGCATACAAAAGCGTATACGCAGACTATAAAGGAAATTCACTTCAACTAGTATTGAATTCTGACAAAGAAAATCACAGAAACATTGCTTGTGCCATAAATGCTGTTGTGAGAGAAATCAACTACTCTAAGATGGTAGAGAGTGTTAACGATCTTTCTGACTATGGATTTTCTGTCTCTCTAGGCGGAGATAACAGCACAAGCCTGTGGGAAAAACTTATTGGAAGTCCATCTTCTCAAATAGTAACAAGTTTCTCTTCTCGAGACACAAGTCAACAAACGACTCTCTTTAACACTTCTAAGAGAACGGCACCAATTGGTGGGACTAACTACAACATACTCACCTTTGAGAATACAACTGCACTCACAGATCCCCAAGCACCTACAAGCTACATAAATGCAGGATCTTCATTCTACGTCGACGCAAATTTCAGACCAAATGATTCTACGAACGCAACAGGTTTCAACACGTCTAGAGTCGATGGTCTCAACAGCTCTCTTGATGCAGCTATAAAGTCGCTAGGCATCATCAGACAGACATTCCCGCCCCAGACAGCCATCCCCAGAGACGACGGATTAATCTACGGAAATACTGACTACTATGCTCTTTCTTCAGTTGTCGAGTACATCTATGACGCGCTTCAACCTGTATCAAACTTGTACTCAAGTATCATAAGACAAGACGATGTCGACAAGAAGAAGCTTGTTCTAGACAGAAGCTTACTAGAGGCAGACAGTCCTGCCGACACTAATGACCCATCTAGTCCAAAGTCTCCTGCTAGCGACTTGAACCCCGATATTTCCGGAAACCAGTCTGGAATTAGGTCGGCCTGCATGCTAGCAAAGCTGGCTATTGGAGAAGCCACAGAATATTCGGCAAAATCTCAATACGACTATTTAAAGTCCACGTTGTTTGCCTGGACATTGGGGGCTGCGCTAGGAGTCTCAGACGATGCTCTTGAAGTAGTATCAAAAAAGCTAACAAGCTCTCTTGAAAAACTGCAGCATCTTTACTTTATTTCTCATATTTCTAAGACTGTATCCGTCCCGAATTTGGACGGCACGACTTCGCCCATCTTCGTCACGACGACGAACGGCGGAATCTTCGTACCCGACTCGAATGGGAACCGACCGACTTCGAACCTTGGCGTTGAAAACAGTGACATGCACCACGATTCAGATGTTCTTATTGATGACTACTCAAGTAGAAGGCTTCTGTCACGTATCGGCTTTGTCGGGTTTAACCAGAAGTTTCTGAGCAAGAGAAGCGGTGTAGGAAATGCTTGGGCAACAGTTATGAATAAACTGGCTAGCTCATTACTAAGTACGTATAGGAACAGCACATCTTACACGGGAACAGACTTCTTAGTCGTATTGATGGCATTCTTTGATGTTCTTCTTGCGTGCACGAGCACACTCTGTCCAGAAGTCTTGAAGAGTGTCATTTCAACAAATGATAGTGTGAACTCATATTTCTTAATAGAAGAAAAAACTTCTACGTCTCTACTCACCGGATATTCAATAGTCAACGAAAAAATTACTCCAACAATAAAAGATAGTATATCTTCTATTCTTTCTGGGGAGAGTGAGTACATGCAGCAGAGCCTCGACATGTATTCAAACTATCTAAACTATTTGAGAGGACTGACTACAAAAATAAAGAGAGACTTGACATCCGGTGAAGCTTCTGATTACATCTCTACGATAAAGAGTGCATACGATAATCTCGGACTCAATGACAGTGATAAGCTCAACAGAATAGCTAAGAGTTTCACCAAGTATCAGCTCAAGATGCAGCTGGAGTGCCTTGAGGAGCTGTCTGACAGATACGGAATAGACAACGACAGCATAACGAGGCTTAGTACTAAGCCGTCATTTGCAAATATAACTTCCGACCGATACAAGTTCCTCGCAGCAAGTGATATCGAACACGTCTCTTTCTCTTCTCTAGAGTCTTTCTTTAACACCTCAGAATTCCGTCCAAACAGTGGACATGATAAAAAGATACTCACGATTGGAATACCCCCAGGTTTGATCGACAACGTGATGAATTACACTGACAGCAGGAGCCTAGACTATATCGAAGAGAGAAAGACTAGACAGCTCATCAAGATCTTAGTCTACTATTCAGATCTCAGACTGCCAGGCTTGTTATTTAAGCCACGAGAATATGTCTTTCAACTCAATCGTTTTCCTACGAGAGTTCTATCTAACTGGTCAAACCAGTCTATGAGATCCGACGTAACAAGCTTGCTACAGAGCATACCGAGTCGTATTATGCAAGAAGACGGTACGTCAAAAATATACCAGGTATATGATGCAAACGACGACTCTTTTCCTGCCGGAACAAACATAGGTAGAGACGTATACCTCAACCACTCAAGAAGCTTCTTGCTCGAGCAGTATGTGAGATGGTTTACTGATGCAAGAATAGACGACAGTAGGTTCTGGCATTTCGGCAACCTCTATCCTGGCAGCCCTTACCTTGATCAATCGAACAAAAACTCCGGAATCACTCAGCGCGATAGCTCTCTTGACACTTTCTTCTCAAGTTACGAAACTGCAATGCTCGACGGCATAGAGTTTCAACGAAGAGCACTCTTTGCCAAGAAGTACGACAGAGTCTTCAACGTAATAGTCGATCCTGAAGACTTTCAAGTCGACTTAGCGGCGTCTTTCCCGAGCAGCAATGCTAATGAAAGAGCATCAAAAATTGCCGATGTCATAGATAGCAAATTTATCATAATAGATAGCACGGGGCTCTACTATAAGACACCCGCCTCTCCAAACAGCATCTCTCTTAACGAATACTTTGTTGCAGTCAAACCCTACACACCTTCATAACAGAGAGACAACAAAATGTCGTCAGTACCTCAAGAATCAGATATATCTGACTCCGTCTACAGCGCAGAAGTCCCAAGCGTCACGGGCTTAAATGTTGACTTTGTGTACAACTACTACGTAAAAGACGAGAGAATAAATCCTGACTCTTCTCCTGCAGGAACCGATTTATCTAGAATTTCGAGGTACGTCAGTATCTCATGGAACACGCCAAAAGGATACACGTATACAGTAACAGATGCAAACAAGCGTCTAGCTGATGCATCATCAAGCCCAGGTATCTTCTCGCAAGACGACCTAACACAAATAGGCTATCTACCGAGAACTTTCTCGGACGTCTCACACGTCCTACAGTCTTCTAATGATCTTGAGACGACTGCAAGCGAGATTGGAACTATCGGGTCTAGCTTGTCAGACTTATCTAAGCTAGTCCTTCAAGAGTATTCAAATAATTTTAGTTCACTAAGCACGGATCCGAAAGTCGAAGCTGATCAAAAAGCACAGATAGATGCCATCAGACGCGCTCATTCTTACCTCTTCAATCTACCCTATAGCAACCTAGGACTACAGTTCTTAGACGCTGACGGAAAGCAAATCTCTACTTCATCTGACTCGAGTATTCTGAGCGTAGCTGCCGATGATCTTTCCATCAATATGAAGATAAAGTCAGATGTATTTACCGACTTCTTTAGGACGACTCCGTCTCTGTCTGATGCCCAGTCGGTCAAATTTCTTAATAGCGTCAAAAATAACAAGTCTGATAGGCTGAGTGTCCCAGCCGAAGCGTCCACACCTCAGGCTTCTGACACTATTGTTGGATATATCGTCGATAAGTTTAGAGTTACTTCATCTGCATTAGTTCGTCTCAAGACATTCTACATAGAAGGTCCACAGACTTCTTCTATGATAGATAAAGACGCTTTATATGGAACAAGCTATCTTTACTCTGTAAGATCTGTTGCCCGCATTACAGCTTATCTTGACGGAGATGCTAACCCGTCGACTCTATATGTAAGCTCACATCCCGTCTCAAAGTCTGTAGAGTGCTTTGAGTATTCTCCTCCGCCCCCTCCTGACACTTTGAATTTTAACTATGACTATGAGAGAAACAATCTAAGAATATCGTGGAACACTCCTACATACAAACAGAGAGACATAAAACAGTACCAAGTCTTCAGAAGAGATAGCATCATGCATCCCTTTGAGCTTGTTGCACAGTATGGCTTCGATGACTCTATTACCGGAGTGGATGGCAAGAGATACTTATCGGGTGAGAAGACAGACTCCAATGATATGAAAGCAGTCGTCGATTTGGGCCTGTCTGATTTAGTCAAATACGACCCATCCGGCAGAGAGGTCAGTTATCACATCGACGAAGACTTCTCAATAGACACACAATTCTACCAGAATGAGCCTGACTTCATCTATGCAGTCGGCGCTGTCGACGCTCATGGAATGGTGTCTAACTACTCAGCTCAGTACAGGGTAACATTTGATCCCTACAAGAATCGGCCTGTCATACAGCACGTTGCTTCGTCTGGGTCTCCACGCCAATACCCCAATCTAACTCTCGAGAAGAACATCTTCAAAGATGCGTCTTATGTCGAAGACGAGAACAGCGGCCAAACGAAGAAGATGACACTTTACCTGTCTCCTGACTGCTTATCTATTGAAGACTCGAAGAACAACGTCATAAACACCATCAAGACCAAGACACAAACAGCAGACAACAACAAATCTTACTACGTCTATCAGCTGATCAATCTGGACAATCAGAAAGTCCAACAAGTAAAGATCGAAGTGTCGCCTTGATGATCCTTTATGCGTCTTCTTATCGAGTTACATTCCAAGATATTAGTCTAGTTTTGCATCAGATCGTATAATTGAACGTATCAGAGGAATCACAATGGGACTACTCGACCACTCAACTAACAACTTGATACTTGACGCCGTTCTTACAGATGCTGGTCGCAGCAAGCTGTCTCAGAACAAGTCGCTCAGTATCACGAAGTTTGCTCTCGGAGACGATGAAGTCGACTATACAATCATAAAGAAATACGGTCGCGCTGTTGGAAAAGAGAAGATAGAGAAGAACACGCCCATCTTCGAAGCTAGCACAAATCAGAATATCGCTTTAAAGTATAGACTTTATTCAAGAGCTGACACAGCACAGACTTTCGACACAACGAAGTCTGTAACGCTTGCGCTACAGACGGGTCAGTCTCAGCTCATCGACACTACTTCGCAAGGCGGTACAAACATCTTGACAGTCGTTGTGCAGCTGAAGTATAATGGCAATACAAACATTTCGACTTCGACCGGTTCGACTAGAGCTCAGAAGACTTATGACATCATCGTTCCTACTAGATTCTTGACTATCTCCACGGATAATGCTACGTATGGCACTGTCGGAGCTGCGAGAACTTCGGCTGCCGAAGACGATCCTAACTTGACACAGACGTTCATCTACACCGCAACACCGCAGACTGCTGCTGAGACTGTTCAGTTCAAGCTAACGAGTGTTCCGCTAGATTCCACTACACTAAGCATCTATGGCAAGAAGACGACAACAGCCGGTACTTCAAGACAAGTAGACACCTACGTGACTGTCAGGTCTGCAGGTGACACGAGCATAAGTAGTACTTTCAAGATATCGATAAGACAGAACACTTAAAAGCAGCAGAGAGACAAATCAATGACAATCTACGCAGACTTAAGTACAGCAGGTAACGGATCAATAGCTAGCCGTCGGTCCTTCTTGAACCAGCTTATCGATGTTCCACAGACAGACATTAGCGCCTCTATCTCACGCAGAAAATATCAGGTGTTCGTGACAGGTGGAATCGGACCCGGTGTCACTTCGTCTCTGTTTCAGACAGTCTATGACAACGATTTCACGCTACAGTCTGCAAATCCTATGTTTGACATAACTGTTGGAATTGCTCCTCCCACAGTAATCACAAATGGCATTGCAGACAAAGCAAAGTCAAGTGCACCAGACACTTACGGAAAATATCTGTATCCCAGCAGCTCGCTCATGATGAGGGAGAAGACAGACATCTACAGTCAATTTGCACAGATACTTCTTGGAGATAGAAATCAGACCTTCTCACTCCCTGTTGATGCCAATAATGTACTGGCAAACCAGAACGAAGACAAGATCGACGCAGCGATGTTCATGGCTTTCAAACGTCTGTTCGCACGAGATCAGATCAAGAGAGAGACGTTCGCAATGCGGTTCTATCAGACAGCTTCGTTCGTCAGCAAAACTGGAAACACTGATGCTCAGCTTTCATATCCACCCTCTCTCGACCAAGACGGAGTCCAAAACATAGCCGGAAACGACTACTCATCAGGATCTGTCATCTATACAGACGTCGGTGGAGGAGAGGCTTCAAGATACTTTGCTCAAGGTGGAATGTTCTCTTACCTGGTTGATGCTGCTGCCACGTCTCGCGCAGTCGGTCTGATGTTCTATGATGCAGGAGTTGCAGTTTTCGACTTGGCAAAAGTTACATCAGGATCTCAATTTATGTCAGGCACTATCTCGGCTATGAGAGAACCGAATGGAACCACAGTCCTCGGCGGACCTGGAACAGAGACATATAAGACTTCAAAGTTCATACCAGACTTCTTGGTCTCAGCGAGCATTGATAACATAGTTGATCACATTTGTACGGCGAGATTCGGCGGACAATCTAATATTCCTGGACAGACAGCCATCACATTCCAGAATGTTACCAACATCAACTCAAGCTTGATATTCTGTAGAGCGACACCAGATCTCTTCAACTACTCTTCAAATCCGACATACTACGACTCAACTGGAGTCTTGTCTATAAACGACACTAGAGTTCCTTCAGACCTACAAGACGCATTCTCTTATGTCACAACAATAGGACTGTATGACTCTGAAGACGTACTAGTTGCTGTTGCCAAGCTCAGTCGACCCGTAGAGAAGAACTCAAGCAGAGATCTCACTTTTAGAGTCAGACTTGACTTCTGATGGTCGCCAAGTCTCTAAAGGAGATGCATGTCTGTAATAAACGTAAGCTCAGACAGCTTTGAGACATCAACAATAGTCACGACACCATACAGGACCTTCACCTCAAGTTCCATCGGTGTCGATGGCTCTGTAAAAGTCTTCTCGCGCCTGTCTTCCGTGGAGAAAGAGACAACATCTTACAGAAGAGTCTTCGATGATACTAACGACAAACCAGACCCAGTAGCAGACAGCAACTTTGATACTCAGTATCAGAACATCTTGACGAGTGCCAGAAACAGACGTAGCTCTGGAGGGTCTAAAGATATATCATCGGTGATGTCTCAGTACTTCGACCTTGTCAAGTCGACTCCGACGAAGCCAAACCAAGTTCTAGAGATAACGAGAATCACACCGACGCCTAAGCTGACTCGAAATACGCTAACGAAGAACATCATCAAGAATAACTTATTTGATTTCTATCGACATCAGTATTCAAATCTCGACTGGTCATATAACAACTATCACTCACTTAACTTCTTTAGTGTAGGTTCTTCCTCTCTCGGCCCAGGAAATTCGGTCGTCTATACGCAACTCGTTCCGACTTCTTCAGTTCTGTTGTTTCCAAACATTTCCGACACAAGTGTTGCCGCAGCTGGTAGAGCATCAGGAAGCTACTGTCTGTCTGGTTCTTTCAGCTTTGATTTTCACATAAATCCCCGCTACAATAGGGACGACATTGACTTTGGTCACTTCAAAGCTGGGACGATATTTCACTTATCTTCTAGCTATGCTCTGTCACTCGTGACAGGCTCTCTCAAAGACCACAATGGGCTTCCTGTAGGATTTAGGCTTCAGCTACAGTTGAGTCATAGTGCAGACTATACGCCCTCATCTGTAATTCCTGGTCCGTACCCAAGAGACCTCGTATTTCTCTCTGATGACAACAGCCTAACGTGGAACAACTGGCACCACGTCGTCGTTAGGTGGGGAACAAACCTTATCAATAATGGAACAGGATCTTTCGTCATTGACGGACAGAACAAGGGCTATTTTGTCGTTCCTTCCGGCTCTATTACACCGAAAACATACACTTTTCCAAGAAAAGACCCAAGCGTACTATGCGTTGGTAATTTCTATGAAGGATATAATACAGGAAGTGCAAGTCAGGAGTACTTCTTTTCTGCAAACAACTCTTTGAGAGATGGAGTTGTTGCACTGACATCTGAAGAGGCACCCGATCCTGATCACACATACTTTAGACATCCTCTCAAGGCAGAGATCCACGATCTAATGATTCGTAGATACTACATGTCGAATGTTGAAGTATTTGCTACGAGTTCAACAGGGCCGGGATCTGAAGCTATCTACGAGAGAGACATAGCATTCTACCTACCGCCGTACTTCGTAGAAGACACTCCAATCCGAAGAGACATTGGAGACGGATCAGGCGGCGGTGTCTTGCAGACGCCCTTCTATGCTTTCAATGGAACAACTGACGATCCCTTCAATGTATCCATGGCGTTCGGAGTCGGTGGACACTACATAAATCTAGAGAACTTTGTTAAAGACTTCGCTAGCAATAGATTTCCTCGTCTTCTTCACCTCACTGCCTCGGTTATCGACTACACCACAGACGCGCTTGAGGCAAACTACTTCGTCTATAACGATCAAAAAGCACGAAAGAGAAACCTGACAATTCTTCCCTGTGACGACGGTATGTACAGCCCCAACTATGAGATACTACGTCACGAGAAGCTTCTCAATAAGTTCGTAGACCAGTACGGCTACTTTGACGAGACGAAGATAAGTCTCGACAACCTCGTCACGGAGTCTGCTCGAACAGGTCGGTCTCTTTCTGACGATGAGAATGCCACTTATGAAGATTTTCAACAGCAGATAATCGGCCCCACACCAGAGAATCCTGGATATCAGCCAGGAGCTGCAGTCAACGCCTATAAGAAATACCTCGCCGGCTTTACAGCTGGAGAAGGAAGTGACTGGCCTGGCGACAGGGGTGTTCAAAAGGGCGTGCCCTTGACGATCTACAAGCGACTGCAAGATCCCTCATCCGATCAGATCACGATATTTAACATCAGCAACCTCTACTACGGTAACAAGATAAGCCCAGGAACTTTCGTGATACGAGACTCAAGCTTGTCAGGATCGTACGGTAGAATCGGGATAACTCTCAGGGACGACGGCTTTGGAGGTCTCTACAGAGACGACTCGAATACTCCTACAAACAAGCAGAACACTGTCGGTAACATCTTCTACAACGAGGGACTCGTTCTCATCAAGAACCCACACCTCAACTTCTTTGGTAAAGACAGCTATGAGATAGAGTTCAAAGGTATCAAGCACGTCTACAGCACCAAGTATGAGATACTAGCACCACAGAGTCTGTTAAATTCCTCGTCCAACCAGTCTTACATAGACAATAAAGACACTCTAAAAGCCTCAAGCAATCCAAACGATAAGGACAGCTTCGTCTACATCAGCGGCATGTACTTCCATGATGAGAACATGAACGTTGTCGCAAAAGCCAAACTAGCGCAGCCCATCATAAAGCGTGAGCCCGATAAGATCCTCTTCAAGGTAGCTTTTGACTGGTAGGTTTAGCACCAATTAGATATGTATCTACATGGTCGTCGAAATCAAAGATCTACCACGTAAACACGCCAAGGCAACAGGTAATCCTCCACGTGCTCTCGTCCTCAAATGTGACGGATGTGGAGTCATGTTCGAGAGGAAATGGCTCAAGTCAACGCATGATTCCCCGACACATTTCTGTTCCCTGAAGTGCCACTATTCACACAGAGGAGGAGTTGGTGGCTACGGCGCAGAGGTCATCGAGTCTTCGTGTCTTTCATGTGGAAAGTCGATGAGAATACGAAAGATCGGCGGAGAGAGAAAATGGGGAAAGACCTGCAGTAGAAATTGTTATGGCACATACAGGTCTTCGCATCCCGAGCTCTATGCACAGAACACGTCAGCGATGCACACAGAAGCGTCATGGCAGAAGATACGTGAAGATGTTCGTCATCGGATGTCCCAATCTGGGTGGACTCCTAATTTCAAGGGACAGCATCATACCGAAGAGACGAAGGCTCACCTCAGAGAGATGAAGCATCTCAATCCTCCCGTCGGAGAGAAGAATGGGATGTTCGGAAAGAACCACACAGAGGAGTCGAAAGACAAGATGTCTGAGACTCGCACGAGGAAGATGATCGATGGGACATTGAAGGAATACGGAAAGAATAATCACGCTTGCGGAGACCGTAAGTCTATCAAGACCGAAAGAGAACACAGGTTTAGGTCCTCGTGGGAACGAGAGACGATGAAACATCTCGATTTCAACAATGACGTCACCACTTGGAACTATGAGTGTCTAAGAATACCGTACTACTATGAGAATAAGAAACGCTGGTACGTTCCCGACTTCCTTGTGGAATATGTGGACGGAAGAAAAGAGATCTGGGAGATCAAGCCCAGAGAGCTTGTGTCGACACGCGCATGCCAGCTAAAAACTGAAGCCGCAATCAAATTCTGTGAATCAGAGAAAATCTCTGAATACAAGATACTAACCAAAGATGAGCTCAAGCAGATGGGAATTCTCTGAATGCCCAGACCTAAGAAGAAGCGAAAAAGGAAAGGTCACTACCACCGTGGCGAATACACTTCCACGAAAACAGGTCAAGTGTGCAAGTATCGCAGCGGCTGGGAGGAGAAGATGATGGTCTACCTGGACTCTCTCATAGACGTGTCGACTTGGTCTTATGAGCAAACCGTCATAGAGTACATCTCCAATATTCGAACTAAAAAGATCCGAAGGTATTACCCAGACTTTACGGTGACTTTCTCTGACGGTCATGTAGAAGTGCTGGAAGTGAAGCCAAAGCGAAAGCTAGAACAGGCGGCAGTGAAGAAGAAGGCTGTTGCAGCACAGAGCTGGTGCGACAAGATGGGCTACACATACAAGATCATAACGGAAGTTGAGATGAAGTCCCTGGGACTTCTGTGATTTACCTACGTCCCCACCGTCGTACCTTTTCTTTGTGTCAAAACTAGTTCTTGGACTCGATGTTTCTACGTCTTGCACTGGGGTCTGCGTAATCGATGCAGACATACCTCCCGACGCTATGGGTTCTCACATCACAAGAATTGACTACATCGACTTCAAGAAGTGCAATACTTTCTTCGATAAGGCAGACAGGGTCAGAGGAGAGCTTCTACGACACGTAACCGAGATGGGTGAAACTCCTGCAATCTTTGCACTTGAAGAACCTCTCTTGGGATTTTCCAAGGGTATGTCTTCCGCCTCTACTATCACGACATTGATGAGATTCAATGGGATCGTCTCGTACATCGGTAGATCCCTCTTCAACGTCGATCCCACTTACATCTCTGCAGCATCAGCAAGAAAGCTATCAGGTGTAAAGCTACAGAAGACTGCGGTCGCTGGGCTGAGCCACAAAGAGCAGGTCTTCAAACACATGTCTGAGAACGACTTGAAGCACATCGTGTGGCCGACGAAGAAGAGCGGTCAGCCTATCGATGCTTCGAGAGACATGACAGATGCATACGTGATCGCACGTGCAGCTTTTCTTGTGAACACTCCTGCAAGAGTATAATATCATTACTCTGTGGGAATACATTCCATCACAGATAAGTTGACTTTCATTGAGTCAGTCTTTGGCAAGGGCCATCTTGCCAAGAACGGTCGAAACTTCGACGTCCGATGTCCCATATGTGCACCGTCAGATCCTACAAAAAAGAAATTGGCAATCCTCACGGCTGACGACAGGTGCCACTGTTGGGTGTGCGGCTTCAAAGCTCGATCACTTGCTCCTCTCATACGCAAATACGGAACAGAATCTCAACTGATCAAGTACAGAGAGGTGTTTGGCGGCCTCGACAGCAGCAACCAGCTCATCACAGGAGAAAAAGTCGAAGAGAAGCGCCTTGAGCTTCCAAGCGACTTTCAACTCCTCGCCCTTGCGTCCGAAGGTGATCCTGACGTCAAGGCTATGTGGCGATATGTGTATTCTAGGGGACTGGACGATAGAGATGCCTGGTATTTCAAGTTTGGCATATCTGGTGATGCAAGGTGGAAGCGTCGTGTCATCATGCCGTCCTTTGACGTAGAAGGAAAACTCAACTACTATACGGCACGAGCGATCGATAAGGATAGAAAGCCAAAGTACGACAATCCCGATGTCGATAAGAACCCGATCGTCTTCAATGAGATTAATATTGACTGGTCAAAGAGACTGATGCTCGTTGAAGGGCCCTTCGATCTTGTGAAATGCCCAGATAACACTACGGCTCTCTTAGGATCAGATCTAGATGAACGTCACGAGCTCTTCAACAAGATTCTTCTAAATGGCACACCTGTCTGGCTGGCACTCGACGGTGATATGTGGCACTCAAAGACCCCGAAGATCTCCAAGAAGCTTCAGGAGTACAACATCGATGTCAAGGTAGTCGACATCCGACCATGGGGAGATCCTGGAAGCATGTCTCGAAGCGAGATTGAGTCTGCCTTGAAAGATGCTACTGAGCCTACGTGGGAGTCAAGCATTCTAACAAAGCTACAGCGTGCCTCCCAGTTTTCTCTCAAGATTTAGACTCTGTCAATATTTAGGTGCATGCCAAAGTCACGTTCTGCCATCACAGAAGCAAAGCTTCGCAAGCTCATTAGAGACGAGCTCGCAAGAGAACACTTGATGAATGAAGGCATACTTGACGAAGGACTCATCGATTCTCTCAAAGCTCCTTTCAAGAAGTTAGGTGACAAAGCAAAGAAAGCAATTGCCGAGAAGGCAGACCAGTTGCTCGAGAAGCTCAAGGGATCTCTTCAAAAGCTGAGGGAGCTTCACGAGAAGTCTAACCCAGTTCTTAAGTTCCTCGAGAAGCAGGAGGGTGGTGCGTCCCTTAAGGACATCGTTTCCCAGTCACCTCTTCTTTCTGACGCCACATCTGCTCTTGCAACTGTCAACAAGGGCAACGTGAGTAAGTTAGCTAAGTCAGGCGCTTCTGTCAAAGAAAGCTTCAGTCTTGAAGAGTTCAAGATGTTTTTCATTCTTTCAGAAGAAGAGGCTCTACAGAAGTCTGAGCGTGCTTCACTCAACGAACAACTACTTGTTGAGTTTGTAGATCCCATATCAGTCTGGGTATCTTCCATAAAGATATTCGTTGGAATATGCGGCATCTTCGAGTTTGGCTTTAAGCTTTCAGCTAAACTTGCTAAGATGCTGGGTCTAGAAGGTCTTCATGATCTCTTTGAAAAAGCCGAACATGCTGTTGAAAAGATAGAGAAGTTCATAACAGACAAGATACTCTTTCCGCTACCTTTGCAGTACGCTGCGTATCGAGCCTTCATGCTAACCATGAGCTTAGATAACAAATTGGACAAAGCAGCACAAGAAGCAATACCTACCTTCAAAGAGAAGAGAGAGAAGGCAAAGAATGCTCCGGAGAAAGAAGGTAGAATTGAAAAATTCTTGCAGAAGAAGGGACGTCAAGTCGATGCTCTGATGGCTGCTTCAGAAAAGCCTCTTTCATTTGAAGAGTTTAAGAATGATAGAGAGACTAGAGACGCCGCCTTGAAGGCTTTCAAGTTCGTCGTCGTTGTCGCTATACTCTGGGAGGCTGCTGATGAAGTTCTTGAGAGCGTCCACGAATTTCTATCTGCTGCAAAAGAGGTCGGAGTTTCTGTGAGTGATGTGGCACACACAGCAGGACATGTCGTTGGACATGCTAGCAAAGAAGCCGGAGAGATTGCTAACCTTGGAAAGACCGTTGCAGCGGGCGAAGAGGCACTATCTACTCTCGCGCGTACTTGACATATTGAACTTTTCTCTGCTTGGGCATACAATCATTCAGTATGGTTAAAATTGCCCACACCGCGGACATACACATCCGTTCGCTGTCACGTCACGATGAGTACAGACACGCCTTCAAGGCCTTCGTTGACGACTGTGAGGCACAGGGCGTAGACCACATCTTCGTGGGCGGTGACATCTTCCACACGAAGACAACTGGCATCTCTCCTGAGTACATCGACCTCCTCACGTGGTGGTTGAGGGAGATGTCCCGTGTCGCTCCCGTCCACCTCATCCTTGGCAATCATGACGGTAATCTCGTCAATGCGTCACGACAGGACGCCGTCTCTCCCATTGTGGACGCCCTGGGTGACCCCAACGTGCACCTCTACAAGAGGTCAGGTGTGTATCCTATCGCCTCGGGCGTCAACCTGTGTGTCTTCTCCCTCTTCGATGAGGAGGGATGGGAGAGTGTGAAACCTGTTGCGGGCGACGTGAACATTGCATGCTATCACGGACCGGTTTGGGGATCAAAGACAGAGTCGGACTGGGCTGTCGAGGATGGACTTCGGACAGACTTCTTTAAAGACTACGACTTCACGCTACTGGGAGACATTCACAAGCGCCAGGATCTCACCACCAGAGAAGGTCGCGCCACTATGTGCTACCCTGGCACTCTGATTCAGCAGAACTATGCAGAAGAATTAGTCCACGGTTACCTTCTATGGAATATCGAAACTAGCAAGGAGTGGTCAGTCTCCTTCAGAGAGATACCAAACCTTCGACCCTACGTGACAGTTCAGTGGGTCAATGATGTGCAGAGCACATTCGCACAAGCTCAGAAGCATCCTAAAGGAAGCAGGTTTAGAATCAAGTCAGACGTTCAAGTTTCTCAAGACGACGTTCACAGGTTGTCAGAGATGTTGAAGACGCGTCTATCTGCAGCTGAGGTCACCTACAAGTCAGACGTTGTGATAGACAGATCTACAGCTGAAGTAGGCGCCGCGAAGATAGTCAAGACCGATCTTCGATCCACAGACACTCTAGTGAAGTTATTCAAGGACCACCACGGTGGCGAGAAGCTGACCGATTCTGACATATCATCAGCTACCTCTCTAATCAAATCTTACCTGTCTTCGGCTTCTGGCGGTGAAGAGTTGGCTCGTGGTGCCAAATGGTCGCTCAACCATCTCATGTGGGATAACATGTTTATCTACGGTGAGGGCAACTCTGTCGACTTCGATAAGCTCAGCGGCATCGTTGGCATATTTGGACCAAACAGAACGGGTAAGTCTTCGATCGTTGGAACGTTGATGTATTCACTCTTCAATACGACAGACCGAGGTCCCATGAAGAACATCTACGTCTGTAATGTCAGGAAAGACTATTGCTCTTCTCGAGCAGTCCTTACACACAACGGCACGTCCTATGTCATCGAGAGACAGACTTCTAAGTCAACGAACAAGAAGGGAGTAGTTTCTGCATCCACAGCTCTTAATCTCTTTCGCATGAGAGAGGATGGAGAGCTAGACGACCTTTGCGGTGAACAGAGGAACGATACCGAGAAGACCATTAGATCACTCATAGGATCTCCTGAAGACTTTCTGATGACATCCTTGTCAGCACAAGGAGAGGCTAATCCCTTCATGTCTCAGGGATCGACTAAGAGACGTGCAGTACTTTCGCGGTTCTTAGATCTAGACATCTTTGACAAGATGTATGATGCTGCAAACAAAGACCTTAATGGCCTGAAGTCACAACTCAAGAATTTTCCTGAGAGGGATTGGGATTCAGCCCGCTCCGCAAACGAAGACCTCAGTCAGTCTCTGAAGAAGCGGATTGACGAGAACACACTTCTCATCAATGAGTCACAAACGAAGCTGGCACTTCTTCGTGACGAGCTTTCAAAACATAATGCAAAGCCCGTGACACAAGCTGATGTCGATGCTCACAGATTAAAACTTATCAAGCTCCAGGATCAGTCTGATGAGTTTTCAAAAACCATCGAAGCTTGCGAAGATGAGATCGCCGCTCTGCAACAGAAGGTTGAGTCAGTACAAACAGTTCTAGACGTCATCGATATAGATGCGCTGAAGAAGAAAAGAGACGCTGTCGCTTCCTTACAAGCATCCATTGTGGAACTTAAGCATGCTTTTGACAGAGAGACGACCTTGCTAATCAGTCAAAAGAAGTCCTTGAAGATTCTTGATGAAGTTCCCTGCGGTGACGACTATCCTACGTGCAAGTTCATCAAAGATGCATATGCGCTTAAAGACAAGGTCGTCTCACAAGACAAGAAGACGAAGAAGGCAGAAGAAGCTCTCAAGTCCGCTCAGGATGCAATAACTAGTCTTCGTGACGATTCTGTCGATGACAAACTAGAGAAGCACGAAAAAGCTACGGTTCTCCTAGCGAAGTTGCAGCTAGAGATCTCAAAGAGAGAGACACAGCTGGAGAAGACTAGATCTTCATGTGAGTCTTGTAAGAAGCTTCTCGAAGAAGCACAGCATCAGATGGTGAATCTCGCTGCCGCGCTTGTCTCAAAAGAGAGCGCAGAGGTCGTTAGAATCCGTTCAGAGATAGATCATCTCAACAGAAGTATCAAGACACTTGACTCTCAGAAATCAGATGATCTTCTAGCGTGTGGAACTGCACGTGCAAAACTCGAACAGCTTGAAGAGGAGAAGTCTCAGAGAGATTCTCTTCTAAATAAGATGCGACTTCAAGAGCTTCTAACGACAGCATTCTCCAAGAAGGGTATACCGTTCGTCATCACAAGGACGCAGCTACCAATCATAAATGCCGAGGTTTCCAAGATACTTCAAGGAATAGTTGACTTCACGATAGAGCTAGAGAACGAAGAAGACTCAGATGCACTTGAGATTTATATCAACTACGGAGACTCTCGAAGAATAGTCGAGCTGTGCAGTGGCATGGAGAAGACTGTAGCCTCGATAGCACTTCGTGTAGCTCTCTCAAACGTGTCATCGCTGCCTAAACCGGACATATTCGTAGTCGACGAGGGCTTTGGTACTCTTGACTCTGCAGGCGTAGAGTCTTGTAATCGATTGTTAACATCATTGAAGAGCTACTTTAGAACTATAGTGGTCATCACGCATGTCGACGGTATTAAGGACGCTGCTGATCATGTCATAGAGATAACGAAGCATGAGAAAGACTCGAAGGTAGTGCACTAATGAAAGACTTGAAGTGGTCAGACTATTTGGATGATAGACTAATTGCACAACACTCCTCGGGATTTTCTATCATCGTACCGAAATCTCGATCAGACTACACGCCAATGTTATGTCCACTGTGTCGCTTTGCTCTTACATCTCTTTATGATGAGGGTGCACATAGAAAGTTTGGCTGCTGCGACAAGTGTGCTGCAAAGTGGGCTTATCCACGTGCAAAAGAATGGGAATCAGGCTGGCGTCCTTCACAACAGGAAGTCGACTCGGAGATTAAGACAAGAACTACACAGGCGTGATTTATACTTAGAATCACGGGAGTTCAAAAATGGCTGATAAGAAGATAGACTACAATGCGCTTGGGCAGGCAATCGACACGACTTGGGGACGGTCATCTACGCCCTTGATGGCTTCGAGTTCAGTCAAGATGACGCTTCTCGGTGCAGACAGACTCCAAGTCACATTTCGTCAAATCATCAACTTCGTTGCTGAAAAAGAGATGATCAAGATGCGTCAAGCATGCGAGGAAGACTCGCTCAAGATAATCGACTCACACTTAAGCCTCATAAAGAAGGTCTATAAGGACCTGTGTGGGGACACAATATCCCTCAAGGAAGCTGATACTACAGACTCGTTGGAGATAATCGGCTTCAACGTTCACAATCCCAAGAGAACAGCGTACTATCTCAGGAGAATGACTGTTGAGATTACATGACATCATCTGCTCCTCTCTCACGACAAGCACAAGTCTCTGAGATCCTTCGGTGCGGTAAGGATCCTTCTTACTTCATGAAGAAGTATTGCAAGATTCAACACCAACTTCGAGGATTGATACCATTTGACACATACGATTTTCAAGACGACTGTGTTAGGCAATTTCAAGAACACCGATTCAATATCGTTCTCAAGTCCCGACAGCTAGGCCTCTCAACGGTCTCAGCTGCTTACGTCGTTTGGTACGCCATCTTCAAGAAGGACAAGAACATCCTTATCATCGCTACCAAACTCAACACTGCAATCAACTTCATCAAGAAGGTGAAGACGATGCTGGATGGACTGCCACAGTGGCTCCTCCTCACTAAGTTCGAGCCAACCAGACAGTCCATCCGTTTCACAAACGGTTCAACCATCACTGCAGTTCCTACATCTCCCGATGCCGGACGTTCTGAAGCACTCGCTTTGCTCATCGTGGACGAGGCTGCTTTCATCAGAGACTTTGATGAGATTTGGACGTCTCTCTATCCGACTCTGTCAACAGGTGGTTCTGCAATCATCTTGTCTACACCGAATGGTGTGGGGGGACAGTACTACAAGCTTTGGGTCGAAGCAGAGACAGGAGCAAACGACTTCAATCCTATTCGGCTTCCCTGGGACGTGCATCCTGAGCACGATCAATCGTGGTTTAACAAAGAGACGAAGAACCTCACGAAGCGTCAAGTCGCGCAAGAGTTCTTGTGCGACTTCGTCTCTTCAGGTGATACGTTCTTACAACCGGGTGATCTCGAGTCTATTCGATCGACAATAAAGCCACCCATGGAGAAGTCCGGACCTCAAAATGCTATTTGGACCTGGAAGAAACCAGAGCAAAATAGAAAGTATGTCATTTCTGCCGACGTGGCTCGAGGGGATGCAGCAGACTTCTCTGCATTTCACATAGTTGACTATGATACGTGTGAAGTTTGTGTAGAGTACATGGGGAAAGTACCGCCTGATAAACTAGCTGATCTCCTTATTGAGTACGGCAAACTCTATAACAATGCTTTAATTTGTCCTGAGCAGAACACGTTCGGCTACTTCACGTGCGTGAAGCTAAGAGATAATAATTATCCACATCTGTACTACTCTGACACCCGTGGCGACCCGTTCCAGTATAGATCTGTCAACCCAGATGCTATTCCTGGATTTTCAACACAGACAAAGTCTAGAGCACAAATACTAGCAAAGCTCGAAGAAGTAGTTAGAAATGGAACGCTACGTACGTACTCACAGCGCCTATATGACCAGATGCAGGCTTTCGTCTGGAACGGTGCCAAAGCTATGGCATCGAAAGACTCACATGACGATCTCATCATTAGCCTGGCAATCGCCGTCTGGCTATCTGTTGGTGAGAACGCCTCGACCGATTCTGCTACAGAGATGGCATATGCCATGCTGAAAGCAACGTCTCGTGGCAATAGAGGCATCAACGAGCTACCTGGCGGTATTAACCAAGTTCGACCTGTTCCAAATCCACAAATAATGGGATTTACACCGCAAGATGCGGGCAAAGCAAAAAAGCCAGAAGACGTCAAACACGTTAGTGTCACAGATTTTTCATGGTTGTTTAGATGATAGATACTTATGTGTGATAGAGGATCAGCAATGCCCCAGATTAAGATCGACAGACTGCAAGCAATTATTCGAGAAGAGCTCGCCTCACTCAAAGAGGGAACAGATCACGATGCAGCTTCTAAGATGATGAGTTCTGCAACAAAGCTTCTTAAAGCTGTGGAGACTTTCAAAGAGACAGCTTCTGAGAAATCAAAGTCAGAGTTTGGCGGTAATCTCGACAGCATTCAACAGACTTTACAGAGAATCATCGCTTCTCCAATGCAATACGTCGATGCGACAAAACCGGGCGCTGTCAAGAAGGTTTCACTTAAGCCAACTAAGTCAGCAGGAACACTGTAATATAGAGACCACGCAGGGTCGATTCCGAACAATGAGTCGACAAAAAAGATGGCAAAAGAAGACAAGACACTATTTCAACAACTGACTAGACTCTTCAAGAGTGGACCCGTAGTCAAGAGAAAGCTACGTAATCTAGATACGACTGTAGCAGTTGCAGACAAGACAAAGAGCAGCGGTGCCCTCCTCTTCCAGAAGTCGATGGCGCCGACTTATGCCACGATCACTGCAAACGCGTATAACCTCTCAGAGCGTCTGATGAGGTATCAAGATTTCGGCGAGATGGAGTATTGCCTACACGGTGATACGAAGATCGCAGTGCCTGGTGGCTACAGGACGATATCGAATCTCGCACAGGAGTGTGAAGGCAATCCGGAACACACATTCCTCGTATACGCTTACGACCACAACCTCGGTCGAATAGTCCCCGCTCTCGGAAAACAAGCCCGTCAGACTCGAGTCGATGTTGCATACACGGTCACTTTCGACAACGGACAAAAGATAATCGGCACACCAAACCACCGCCTCATGAAGAGAGACGGAACCTTCTGTAAGATAGAAGACCTGAAGTCTGGCGACGCGATGATGCCGTTCTATCGACGTGACCTCTTTCACGGCTGCAAGGAAGAAGGCGATGGTTACCGCTGGATCTACACGATGGACCGTCGCTCTAAGATGAACGGCTGGGTCGCCGAACACAGAGTCATCGGTGAGATGCTGAAGGGATCCCCGCTGTCCGAAGACGAAGTTGTTCACCACTGCAACTTCATCAAGCACGACAACAGACCTGAGAATCTACAGGTCATGACCGAGAAGGCTCACCTTGAGCTTCACTCAAGGATTCTCAACGGTGCCAAGTGGTCTGAACGCAACTCTGAGTGGATTCAGCAATTCAAGGCGAACCACTCTAAGTTCATGACCGAGAACAATCCTGCCGAACGCAAGGACATCACGTTCGGTAGAATCCTCGAGGTCGCTGAAAGAGTCGGATTCAACTCTCGTAAAATATGTGAGGTGCTCGACACAGATCCAAACGTCATAAAGCGTAAGCTTCGAAAGCATGGATACGAAAATTTCGAGACGTTTGCGAGAGCTTATAACCCAGACTGGCATAACACTGGCTGGGATAATAACGGAGAGAATAATCCCAGATATGTCAAGACAGTAACCTTTGATAGAATATGCGCAGCTTTCTCTAAGGGTACATCTAAGCGACAGCTAGCTGCTTTACTGAACACCACGACGCACGTAATAGACGGTAGACTGAAGGAGAGGGGATATAAACATTTCACCGATTTCTCTTCTTCCTATGACAATCTCAAGGTCGTCTCTGTTGAGTACCACGGTGTCATTCCTCTATTCGATCTAACAGTTGACGGTTATAAGAACTTCGCCACAGATGCTGTCATTTCTCACAACACTCCTGAGCTCGCAGCGGCACTTGACATATATGCCGACGAGACGTGTGCCCAGGACGAGAAAGGCAGAGTCCTTCACATCTACTCTGACAATGAGAAGATCAGAGAGATTTTGGAAGACCTCTTCTACAACACTCTCAATGTCGAATTCAACCTACGTTCCTGGGTACGTAACCTCGTCAAGTACGGTGACATGTTCCTCTACAACGACGTGTCTCCTACACACGGCGTCATCAACGCATTCCCAATTCCTGTCAACGAGATAGAGAGGGAAGAGAACTACGATCCCAACGATCCCATGGCGGTTCGCTATCGATGGGTCACCCTTGGCAATCGCACCTTAGAGAACTGGGAAGTTACACACTTCCGTCTTCTCGGTAACGACATGTTCCTTCCATACGGATCATCTGTCATTGAACCAGCACGCAGAATCTGGAGACAGCTGATCCTCATCGAGGACGCGATGCTCGTCTATCGTGTCGTCCGTGCCCCAGAGAGAAGAGTGTTCTACATCGATGTAGCAAACATACCACCCGAAAGCGTTCCAATGTATGTCGAAGAGCAGAGGAAGAACCTTCGATCAAACCAAGTGATAGACAGACAGACAGGAAGAGTTGATCTGAGATACAACCCGCTGTCTGTTGACGAAGATTATTTCATACCAGTCCGAGGAGGAGAGAGCGGCACAAAGATCGACACGCTGGCTGGTGGACAGAATACAGCTGCCGTTGAGGACGTAGCATACATTCAGAAGAAGCTGTTTGCTGCTCTCAAGATACCTCGAGCTTATCTCGGATACGACGAAGCTTTGTCTTCGAAAGCTACACTCGCCCAAGAAGACATCAGATTTTCTAGAACAATCAATGTCATTCAGAAGACAGTCGTCTCAGAACTCAACAAGCTAGCAATCATCCACCTGTATGCACACGGATTCGACTCTGAAGACTTACAAAACTTCGTTCTTCGACTCTCAAATCCGTCGACTGTTGCTCAACAGCAGAAGCTTGAACTTTGGCGCGCCAAGTTCGAAATTGCAGGTTCTGCTCCTGAGGGTCAGATGTCCAAGGAATTTATCCGAAAGGAGATCTGGGGGCTTAATGAAGAGCAGTGCAAAACGATAGACGAGCAACGTCTCAAAGAGAAGATCGTTGACCAGACCATTGAGAACGCCAAGCCTGCGGAAGACGAAGAGGGCGAAGAAGACCTGTTCGGAGGCGGTGAAGAAAGTGAAGAGGCAGAATCCGGCTCTGAAGAGGGAGGCGAAGAGGGCGGAGAATCTCTCTTTGCAGGAGACGACGTTCTTCAAAAAGACCCACAACTAGACATGCTTACAGCAGGAGACGACAGAGATGACGATGAAGACTTCCCAGTCAAGATGACACTTGACGACATAGACGTCCCTGTCAAGGCTCAGAAACAGCTCGACAGAGTTCTGTACAACAGGGCGAGAATTAGTCATAGCGGCCCATCAAAGACACACATGCCAGACTTCAAGAAGATGACTGACAACAGCCGTCTAAAAGATCCCTATGACGCAGAGTGGACGAGAAACTATCTACGAAATCCGCTTGGCGAGTTAAAGATTAAGACGAGCATTGGAGGCGATGTAATGTCTGCCCTCAAGAACATGTCACAGACCAGTAAGTTTCAAAATAGAGGAGCTGAGGGATTTGTATCTTCACGCAAAGTCCTCAGTGAGTCCGAGTACGACGCAGAAGAAACAGACTTGATAATCGACGGAGACTGAAAAAATGGGTAGCAAGGCACACAATAAGAAGCGCAACTCAATTCTCATCTATGAATTCTTGGTGAGAACAATATCGAGAGCTCTGATAGAAAACGACAAGAAGAAGTCATCAGCAGCGCTTAAGATTCTTCGTCGACACTTTAAGCCTGGAACTGAACTGTATAGAGAGTTTCGAATCATGAACGCACTGTTCAAGACGACGGTGTCAAGTGAACATGTTGCAGGTTCGATTCTTCGTGAGGCTAAGACAGCTGCAGCTGCCATCGACTTTTCAGCGCTTGATCGTCAGAAGTCTCTTCTAATAAAAGCAATTAATCACACACTAAACGACGATCAGTTCTATGATCAGCAGATCTCTGAATACAGGACGTTTGCTACGATACAGACGCTTCTCAACGAATGGCGGTCACAAGAGAAAGACATTGAAACTCTTGCAAAGTTTGAAGATCATCTTGTCAAGTGGCTCGTTACTGAGAAAGCTGAGACACCCGATTCTACTATAACAGAAGACACGGGCGGTACTTCTCGTTTACTGATGAAAGTCATGACTAAGAAACTGAACGAGAAATATTCAGGTGTTCTAAACGAACAGCAGAAGTCACTTGTGAAGGCGTATGCCTTATCTGCAGCTTCTGATGATCCAAGAACTATTCAACTCAAACTGGAAGAGATCAAAAGCGACCTATCGAAGATGATCGATACTTACGTGATGCAGGATAACCACAACGATTATCTCCGCAACAAGATGATAGAGACGAAGCAACAGCTCTTATCTGAGAGCCTAGAAGAAGTGAACGATGAGACTGTCACGCGCTTCATGTTGTACTCTCGTCTCAAGAACGAACTGGAGACAGAGGAGTGAACATGGAAAATCTCAAGCTACTCAACTCTTACGAGGTGTTTGACTACACCCCGGCAATGATCAAAGAGTCACGCGACCAGAACGGCGGAAAAGTCGTAATGAAGGGAATTCTTCAGAAGGCTGACACCTTGAATCAGAACGGCAGAATCTATCCGATTTCTGTTCTCGAACGAGAAGTTAGAAACTATCAGAAGTTTATTGTAGAGAACAGAGCTCTTGGTGAGCTTGATCATCCCGACTCTTCTGTCGTTAACCTCAAGAATGTCTCCCACGTCATCAAAGAAGCATACCTTGACAAGGGTGTCGTGTATGGAACTGTTGAACTACTCGACACACCTAGCGGCAAGATACTTCAATCTCTTGTCGAAAGCGGAGTGAAGCTTGGCATATCTTCACGTGGAGTTGGCTCGACCAAGAAGCAAGGAGATTATCACGTAGTTCAGGACGACTTCCAGCTGATCTGTTGGGACTATGTTTCAGAGCCCTCAACTCCGGGTGCCTTCATGCTGCCCGAGGGAAAGACGATAAAATCGCACGAGCTTCGTCAGATCTTTAACAAGAGCGATAGAATCGACAGGATAGTTAACGACATCTTGTCATCGAAGAAGTGATAATGCAAGCCATCGTCGAGTATCCGAATTCTGTTCTTCGTGTAGCAGCTAGAAGAGTAGAGAAGTTCGACTCTTCAGTCTCTCTCCTGATAGAAGATATGTTTGGTAGCATGGCTTCAGCTGCAGGAGTTGGACTGGCTGCACCTCAGATAGGAGTTTCTATGAGCGTGCTTGTGATGGACCCGTCTGCTGGTTCTGACTTGACAACACGCTATGCGCTCATTAATCCAAGAATAACATGGCGCTCTAGAGAGACAGAGATCGCCTCCGAGGGCTGTCTATCTATTCCTGGCAAGACCTGCAAGGTGAAGCGACACGTCTCGGTCGAAGTTGAGTATCAAGACGTCACAGGCAAGACATACACGAAGAATTTCACAAGTTTTGAGGCTAGAATAGTTCAACACGAGATAGATCACCTCAACGGAGTCGTTATGACTGATGTTGCTGTGAGGCCGGTGAAGGCAGCGTCTCGAGAGAGTGAAGCAACCACATGAAGATGACAAAGTCGGAACTTAAGTCTATCGTGAAAGAGTGTCTCATCGAGATACTCAACGAAGGTATGGGCGGCGCAGTCAATACACAAAAAATGTCGGGCCCTGCCGATCAGAAGACTGTGATGAGACAGCCCACATCATCCCAGATGTTCGTAGAATCATCAACTCCAAGAAAGACTACTCCCGCCCTTCGTGAAGCTATAAAAGATGCAGCTGGTGGGAATAAGATCATGGAGTCTATCTTCGCTGACACTGCTGCCAAGACTCTTCCCAACATGCTCAACAACGATAGACCAGGACCCGTCGTAGGTGGAGGCATAGCTGAACGTGTAGTCTCTCAGACCAATCCTGAGCAGCTATTTGGAGAGGAAGCTGCAGCTAAATGGGCTGAACTAGCGTTCATGGGATCTTCAAAGCAGTAATTTTGTTTCTAACATCATACTTAGTCATTAGCACCACGAGGAAATACACATGAAGCTTACAAGCAGACTACTACGTAGAATCATTGAAGAGGAAGTCGCCAAGTTCGGAGACATGGAGACGACTGAAGACAGAGCAAGCGATGCTGAGGAGCTTGATGCTGATGAGCTTGGCACAGACAAGGCCAAAGAGAAGCATATCGACTTCATGAAGGCGCTTAAGATAGAAGAGACGCGTCTCCGTCGGCGTCTCGTCAAGATCGCTGAAACGAAGCGCCGCCTCGCAAACCGAATCTAATTTTTGTCACCAGGAGATACTACCATGGCCGGACCCGGAACAGGAAGATATACGACATACATACCGATCGATAAGAACAGCGGAACTGTTGATCGTTACATCACGAGAAAGAAGCTGTTCAATGATAAGTCGGCGTCTGGTGGCATCTATACAGGCAACACTGTCACTGCCGTCGCAGATCAACTCGTCAAAGACTCGATTGTAGCTTTTTCTCAAATCGACGTCAACACCTTCCCAGACGGTGTTACAAAAGACTTCAGCGGAGCTCCTGATGTCACGACAGTAAAGTGGTCTCAGAGCGGTGATCCTGCCAATCCATACGTTCCCGATCTTTCGTCCCCTGGTGCTGGAAAGACGTCTGGTACTGACAAGGACGCTGATCCAAAGATATCTACGACAGATGTAAAGCCTAACTTCGTATCTGATGCAGGAACAACATCGCCTTCTTCGACTGCTACAACAATTGGATCTTTCCCGATAGGGAAGGATCTCAAAAAGGGCAAGTCGTCTGTTTAATTAGACAAAACTAGAATACTTAAGTCGCATAGATTAGGAAGAAAGACATATGACCAAGCAATTGTACGAAGAGGCGTTGGCCGACGTCAAAAAACTCAAGGAAGTCGCCGAAGATAACGCTAAGCGTGCACTCTTGGAGGCCGTGACACCCAGGATCAGAGACCTCATCGAGAATCAACTTCTTGGTGAAAATGCAATGGAAGATGAAGTCCGAGACGAGGACAAGCTTCTGCTGGACGACGAACCCATGGTATCAGAAGTTCCAAGTGAAGACTTTGAGGAAATGCCGCTTTCAGTCTCTCCTGAGATGGGATCATCGGCAGCCTCAGCTGAAGCTATCTCGATGCCTGATGAAGAAGGAAAGCTGACTCTTGACCTCGACGCTCTCAAGACCCCTACGGGAGAGTACGAGTTAAACCAAGAAGCAGCAATGGCGCTAGGTTCTCTCATTAATTCGAGCAAGTCGACACAGCTTCGTTTCGAGTCCAGCTTGAGAAAGCTAGTTGACGATGTCAATAGACTCGCAGCTGCAAGTAAGATCATCAAGGAGTCTTCTTCGTATGGTTCTACTGTCAAGACGATGGTAGACGAGACGAAGTCACTATATAAACAGCTTCAGGAGTCGATGAGCGATGTTCCTGGCAAGAAGAAGTACGAAAATGTTCTTAATAGATGTTATTCAACCCTCAACAAGCTCACGGAGCAGAATATGAAGCGCAACAGATCCAAATCTCTACTAGAAGGTGACGTCACACTCAAACTAACGGGCATGCCCGATGACCTCGATCTCGACTCAATTGGTGTCGACCTCATCACAGGTGGTGAGGAAGAGGGTGATGAAGGCGGAGATGAAGATCTCGACCTTGGTGATGAAGAAGGCGGAGAAGAGGAGAGTGGAGATGAAGATGAAGATCTTGATCTCAGCGATCTCAGTGATGAGGGTGAAGAAAGTTCAGATGAGTCAGGTGACTCGGAGGAAAAAAAGATGGAATCACGTAGACTAAGCAACGATACGATCGTAGAAATTGATGAAGGTATGCTTCGTCGCGAGATCGCCCGCATGAAGGCCCTCCGCGAAGCTGATGAGACCAAGGCACAGTCCTGGGGTAACGGACCAGGTGAGGTCTCTGATGAGTTTGCTGACGATGATATGGGAGATCCCTTCGTCGACATCGAGCTCACTACAGAGGCTGATGCCGATAAGAAGTCTGACAAGAAGCAAGATGAGTCAGACGACCTCGACGAAGATGACATGGACGAAGTCGATGAGATGTCGATGCACCAATATGGCATGGACGAGGACGACGACACCAAGGCCAAGGCTCATGAAGCTGACATGGACGAAGCTGACATGGACGAAGCTGACATGGACGAAGCTGACATGGACGAAGCTGACATGGATGAGGCAGAAGATGTCCGTCAGATGGGCGGCAACGTTGCCTCTCAGGGAACAGGACCAGGCGCTGCCACTAACAAGCAGGGGCGTCAGCCTGGTGCAACTGTCGAAGGCCTCCGTCGCCGTCTAGCTGCTGAGTATCGTCTCCAGACTGAGGCGAAGAAGAAGGCACAGCAGGCCAAGAAGATGCAGGAGAAGCAGCAGAAGAAGGCACAGCAGGCCAAGAAGATGCAGGAGAAGCAGCAGGCTAAGAAGCAGGCTAAGAAGATGCAGGAGGCCTACAACTTCTTCGCAACCAAGTTCAACGAGTCAGTGGCTCGTTCTAGCAAGCTACGTGGCATGCTCGCCGAGGCGAGCTCACGCAAGGGCAGCGTCCTCAATGGCGCAGCCAAAAGGTCAGCGGTCGAGACCTCGAATCTCCGCGCTAAGTTGGCAGAGACGAATCTGTTCAACGCGAAGCTGCTCTTCACGAACAAGCTGCTTCAGAATGAGTCCCTCACCAAGCGCCAAAAGGCAGAGGTAATCGAGAGACTCGATGAGGCACGCACTGAGCGTGAGGTGAAGCTAGTTTACGAGAGCGTCACGAGGTCTCTCTCGGCCGCAGCACCCCGTAATCTCACGGAGTCTGCATCACCAAGCGTGATCGGATCGGCATCTCGTCCCACGCGTTCTGCCACCAACAACATCAACGAGGGCTTCGAAGCCGATCGTTGGGCACGTCTGGCTGGCATCGTCAAGTGAAACAACACAACTAACCCAACTTTGATACGGAGAACAAAATGAAGCATTTTAGTCTTGAACAACTCGCACAGGGCATTCGCGAGAAGCACGTCGGTGCTGAGCGCGCCCGCCTCACGGAGAAGTGGAGCCGCACTGGCCTACTTCGTGGCCTCGATGGCCAGAAGCGTGAGATGATGTCACAGCTCCTGGAGAACCAGGCAGCTCAGGTCCTCAAGGAGTCCAACGCTCTCTCCTCCGGTGGTGGTAACCTCGCCGGCTCCGGACAGATCCAGGGATTCAGCAACATCGCCTTCCCAATCGTTCGCCGCGTGTTCGGTGGCCTCGTCGCCAACGAGCTCGTCTCGATCCAGCCGATGTCGCTCCCCTCGGGCCTCATCTTCTACCTCGACTACACCTACGGCAGCAACGTAGGCCAGGCCGCGGGAGATTCGAACTCCACCTACACCAAGGGACAGTCCATCTATAACAACCCCACCGGCAAGGGCGTCCAGAGCGGATCTCTCGCAACTGGTGGTATGTATGACCTCGTGGGCTCCGGCTACTCCCGCGTCACAGGTTCAACCACATCGTTGAACTTCGCCGCAGGATCGGTCTACTCCGGCTCATACGGCGGCGCAAACGGCACCACATGGACCAACGGCCTCGTTATCTCATCCGACACGATGTTCAGCGGTTCCAATGCTCGCTTCGCTGACTTCGACAGCCAGGTCGAGAACGACCTTGCCGGCAACGCCCTCGACGCGATCTTCGTCTATGTTCCCACGTCGGCTCTTCCTTCAGGAACAGACCTCCTCGCCGTCGAGCAGATCGCCGTCTTTAGCGGTTTCGGTGGCAACGCAACAGCATGGGGCCCCTCATACCAGGGCGGAACCAACGTCCTCAACCTCCGTCGCCTCAACAAGCGCGGCTTCTTCACCACCGGTGGAGGCTTCGTTCCTGACGCACTCAACGGAGACACGGTTCAGCTCCTTCTCAAGGGTGCAAACGGCCTCTCGGTTCTCACAGCCGGCGCAGGTAAGGTCACCACCGTCCTCTCGACGGCTCTCTCGGTCGACTCCAACAGCGGCGCAACAGTGACGGTCCCCTCCTTCGAGTCTGACTTCGGAGCGACCCCACAGCCCGTCATTCCTGAGATCGACATCAAGATCGAGGCAATCTCGATCACAGCCGAGACCAGGAAGCTCCGCGCGAAGTGGAGCCCCGAGTTGGCACAGGACCTCAACGCCTATCACTCGATGGACGCTGAGGTGGAGCTCACCTCGATCCTCTCTGAGCAGATCGCTCTCGAGATCGACCGCGAGATCCTCAACGACCTCGTCTCCCAGGCCAACGGAGCCAACTACTACTGGAGCCGCTCACCCGGCCGCTTCGTGAACAAGGTCACAGGAGCTCGTCAGTCTCTGTCGAACTCCCTCCAGATCGGACCCCAGTTCACCGGCACCGTCCGTGAGTGGTATGAGACCCTCATCGAGACGATCATCGACGTGGCGAACACCATCCACAGGAAGACACTCCGTGGATCCGCCAACTTCATGGTCACCTCACCCGACGTCGCCACGATCCTCGAGGCCTCGGTGCTCTACAAGCCCAAGTTCTCGATCGACGGCGAGGGACAGGTCGCTTCGCCCTTCACCATCGGTGCAGAGGCAATCGGAACCCTGTCGAACCGCTTCACAGTCTACAAGGATCCCTACTTCCCACGTAACAAGATCCTCGTCGGCTACAAGGGCGGCTCCTACCTCGAGACGGGCTACGTCTACTCACCCTACGTGCCACTCATCGTGACCCCCACGATCTTCGCACCCGAGGACTTCACCCCGCGTAAGGGCGTCATGACTCGGTACGGTAAGAAGATGGTCCGTTCGGACTTCTACGGAACCGTGACGGTACTCGACATGAACGTGATATAATCACAACTAACCATCTAGGTTAACAGGGAGGCCGCCGAAAGGTGGCCTCTTCTGTTTTAAGCATCATTCTGTATACAAGTCACAAGTTACCATGTATACTTATCTACATGATCGCCTGTAAAGAGTGTGGACATGAATGCTCTGCTCAGAACGCTCTGAGCTATCACCTCAAGACGCACAGCCTCACCTATACCGACTATCTTGTGAAGCACGAATATACAGGTATTTGGCCCACATGCCAGTGTGGTTCTAAGCTGTCATATAAGAAGGGTGGATTCCCGCGATTCTGTTCTAAGTCTTGCGCCTCATCCGGAACCAACAATCCGATGCACGGAAAGACAGGAGATAAATCTCCGATATATGGCATTAGAAGAACAGCAGAGCAATTAAAGAACTATTCTGTGGGGTCAAAGAAGCGTTGGGAAAAGCACGGTGACAAGCTTCGAGAGATGATGAAGACCCCCGAATACAGCAAAGCAAATAGTGAAGCTCAAAAGATGAGCTATGTAAAAGATCCTTCTTTACGTCAGAAAAGAAGGGAAGGTGTACATCGCTTCTGGTCAACGTCACCCTTCGCGGCTCTCCTCCGCAAGGAAGCTGCAGACCGTGCGGTCAAGCTCCTCGAAGCCGGCCTCATCGGTCCCCAAGCTCCCTTCAAGACGCAGTGGATCCTCAATCCCTTCACGGGGCAAGAGGAGTTCATGCATTCCTCCTGGGAGACGTCCTTCCTCGAGGCTGCAGTCGCCCGTGGCTACAAGGTCACGAAGGCACACGGCATCACCATCCCCTACACCCATCCAGACGGCTCCCAACGCACCTACGTTCCCGACTTCTACGCTCCCGACGACAGAGTCCTCTACGAGGTGAAGGGTCGACACGACGAGGTGGACGAGGCCAAGTGGGCGGCGGCGGAGACATTTTGTAGGGAGAGGGGCATGAAGTTCGCCGTGTTGTTCGAGGAGAGTGATATGTATGAGGCATGAATGGACCTAACAGTAGAGGAAATGCATCTAGAAGTCACGATAAGTCTGTCAGAGTGGCTACTCACGCACCTCTAGTAACTGAGTTGTTGAGATGTTTCACTTCACCGGTCAGTGTGCTGGAACACGGTATGGGAATCTCTTCTACACCCCTCTTTCACTCCATGCCGGAGGTGTTACAGATCGTGTCCCTAGAGGACGATCCTCGTTGGTCGACGTGTCAGGTCTGCGTTTCTAAGCAATCCAACAAGCAACATACTGTGAAAAGGTATGAGAGTGATGAGGACGTTCGTCAGATCTTGTCTCTTCACAGCATCGACTTCGTTCTCGTAGACGGTCCTAGCTCTCAACGTCTCGACGTACTGAGCATT